>OBHU01000150.1_pt1 | contig 62701 bp, 66 predicted proteins | sample 1519071 | NCBI WGS metagenome assembly OBHU01 (sample SAMEA2452135, study PRJEB22498) | human gut metagenome
ATATGCTTGTTTGTATATGTATTAGGTACTCAAATTAGGTACCCATTTTAATTTAGTTTGTCAATAATGTTAATTGATTCTTAAATGAATGTAATGTATAATACAAATAAGTAAACCAAATATCTAAAGTTAAAAAAGTTGTTTAGGAGGAAATAGTATGGCCAGAATGTATAGTGAAGATGCCTATTGCTTAGGATTATTGTATGTTTATCGATATAGTAATACGATGCAAAAGATGGTATTATTAGATGATTTAAAAAACTTTCACAATTGCATCGAAAGCAATTTAGAAGAAAAAGGTAATAAAGATTACTTTAATTTTTGGAATGATAACGATGAACAAATTTATTTCGCTAGTAGTAACAAAAATGGTGAAATATATTATATTTTAGATCCTATGTTTGATTATAGTAGAGCCCAAAGTCTTTATATAGGAATTTTACCCGTTGATGTGTTAATAGCATCCCAGAAGGAAAATGCATTGAATACTTTAGGATTAGAAAAAGTAAATGGAGTAATTAGGATTAAATCTAATCAGAAACAGGTAAACAATGATAAAGTTTTAAAAAAAAGAAAAAACTTCTGTTAGAAAACAAATATTTGATATTTGCAAATTAGATTGTTGAAAAAAATTAAAAAAAATAGTATAATTTTATATGTAAGACGAGTAGCTTTCAAAAAAGAGGCGTAAATCCAGTTTGTGGATTTTGCCTCTTTTTTCTTGCAAGATAAGGAGGAAATTATGAAAGAAGAAAGACAAAATAAAATGGCAATAGCTCCAATGAACAAACTCATTCTAAAAATGGGATTACCAATGATTATATCTATGGTTTTACAAGCATTATATAATGTCATTGATAGTATTTTCGTTGCTAATATGGGAACAAAAGGTGCTATTGCAAATCAAGCCTTAACTTATGCTTTTCCAATTCAAATAATGATTATTGCTATCGGCGTTGGAACAGGCGTTGGGTTAAATGCTTTATTATCTAAAAGTTTAGGTGAAAACGATAGAAAAAAAGTAAATAAAATAGCAGGAAATGGAATGTTTTTAAGTATATGCATTTACATTATATTCTTATTATTTGGACTATTTGGTACAAAATGGTTTATTTCTTTATTTACAAATGATAAAGAAATAATAAAAATGGGAACTACATATTTAAAAATTTGTACATGTTTATCTCTTGGATCTATTGGATATACTGTATATGAAAGATTTTTGCAAGCAACTGGTAAAACAATGTTATCTACCATTTCTCAAATATCTGGGGCAGTTACAAATATAATATTAGATTATATATTTATTTATCCATTAAAAATGGGAGTTGTAGGTGCCGCTTGGGCTACTATAATTGGACAATTTATATCACTATTCATCGCAATGTATTTTCACTATACAAAAAATAATGAAATTGATGGTAGTATAAAATATATAAATCCTGACATTAATTTGATTAAAGGAATTTATAGTATTGGTGTTTCAGCTGCACTAATGCAAGCACTACTTGCTGTTATGATGGCTGGAATGAATGCAATATTAGGCTTAGCTCAAGTTAATCAAACAGTGTTAATTGGTTCATTTGGAATTTATTATAAAATACAACAAATTGCCTTATTTTCAGCATTTGGTTTATCAAATACAATTATTTCAATATTGTCATTTAATTATGGCATGCAAGATAAAAAAAGAATAGATGATTGTATCAAGTATGGCATAATTGATACTATTATAGTTAATTTAATAATAAGTATACTATTTGAAATATTTGCCTATCCACTTGCTAATTTATTTGGACTAGCTGGTGGAACGACAAAGGAAATAATTAGTGTTTGTACTATAGCATTAAGAATTTCTAGTATCGGATTTGTATTTATGGGTATTTCAGTAGCTATTCAAGGTGTTTTACAATCGATAAGATATGCTTTAAAGCCATTAATTATTTCTTTGTTAAGATTAGTTATTTTTGTATTCCCAATTGCATTTTTATTTACAAAATCAAACAATGTTACAGAAATTGTTTGGTGGACATTTCCAATAGCTGAAGTTTTAACTTCAATTATTTCATTATTTATTTTAAAAGATTCTTATGATAAAAAAATTAAAGTGATTAAAAATGAGAAAATTAAAAATAATTTGATTATTTCTATTTCAAGAGAACATGGAACGAATGGAAAAGAAATTGGAAAAATTGTCGCCCAAAAATTAAATATACCATTCTATGATAAAGAAGAAATAAAAGAGTTTGCTATTAAAAATAATTTAATTAATGATAATTGTTCTGATGAAGAAATATATGATAATTTTTTATCCTTAGATGTAAGTAAAGAAGCAATAATCAATCAAACAAAAGTAATTAAAAAGATTGCGAATATTAGTAATGCTGTAATTATAGGAAGATCTGCTGACTATATATTAAGAGAAAATAAAAATTTAATAAAAATATTTATATATGCCTCAATGGATTATAAAATTGAAAATGTAATGAAAAATTATGGTGATAATGAAAAACAAGCTAAAAATCATATATTAGATTCAGATAAATCTAGATCAAATTATTATAGTGCTATAGCTAATAGAAATTGGGGAGATAAGAATAATTATGATTTATGTATAGATGCTAGAATAGGAAATGAAAATGTAGTTAAAATTATTTGTGATTATGTAAAGAATAAATAGAATAATAATTATATTGAAAAGAATTTCATATTGAAGAAAATAAAATGTTGTAATAATAATATTATAGACATTAAATGCTATCTGGTCTATGTCTGCGACTGGATGGTATTTTTTCTTTTTGAGATAAAATATCGATGATTTTTTAAAGGAAGGAGGATTTGTATAATGTCTAACAAAGTTTCAAAATTTAATAGGAAATGATATATATAATGTGCTTTGATTGCCAGTTACTAATATTTCATTATTTTCTTTCCATATTTTGTCATGGTTACCTAGTTTGTGAATATGATATAATTCTTGTTTTTCCATAAATAATTTCTTTCTAAAATAATGCATACGGTAACATAAAAATATAAAAAGTCGATAATATAGAAAAATATATTTTATAAAAATAAGAAATATAAACATAATAATAATTGAAATAATGATTTTTTTCTTTAGAACATTGAAAAAACAAATAATATATGATATTATTAGTAGTAGGATAAGTTAGGAGGCAGTTGTTTAAATGGAGGAAAATAAATATATAACTTTTATTGCAGAAGATGGTAGTGAACAAGAAGCTGAAGTTGTAATGTGTTTTGAAGCAGGAGAACCAGCTAAAAAATATATTATATATACTTTTAATGAAAAAGATAAAAATAACATGGTAGTTATTTATAGTGCAATCTTGGTTGAAGATGGAAATGAATATCGAATAGAAAATATTGTTGACGAGAATGAATGGTCAATGGTTAAAGAAGTAATGCGTGATGTTGTAGTTAATAGTAAGGATGGTGAATAAAATGACTTTAAATACAAAATTTTTACCTACTATTGGAATGAAAATAAGATCTTCATTTAATAATGCTCGAAAAAGTAATGTAGGATTTTCAAGTTGTGAAATAATGAAAAGAGTATATAGAAATGCAACTTTAGAGAAACTAAATAATAAAATAGAAATAAAAGAAGGGCAAATAAAAGATTTAAAAAGCAATATTTCTAATTTAGAAGATGATATGCAATCAAAATTAAATGAAAGTTCTGATTTTTACACTGCTGCACAAGGAGTGCTTGAAAATACAGATGATGTAGAAGACAAAGTACAAATTAACAAAGAAATAGCAAGTGCACAAAATTCCTTTAATAAAGATATGGGAAGAATTAATAAAAAAATTATTTCTGAACAAAAAAAATTATCTAGAGCAGAAGAAGGACTTAGTGTCTTTGAACAATTAAGAAAAGAAGCTGAAAAACAAGAAATTGAAAGACAAAAAGCAGAAAATCAAGAAGCTGAAAAACAAGAAAAAACTGAGAATGTTAAAGAAATAAAAGAAACAGATGATTTAAGAAAACAACAATATGATAGCGAAAAAGCAATTTTTGATATATTTCATAAAAATATAGATAGTGATGATCAAAGCGAAAATTTAAATGACGTAGAATCTAGTGTTGAAGTAACAAATAATAGTGTAGAAAAAAAGGAAGATAATATGGAAAATTTACAAACAGACCCAATTGAAAATTTAAAAAATGCTTTTAATAACTTTATTAGTCAAATAAGCAAAGAAAGAGAAGAATATAAAAAAGAAAATACAAAATTGAAAGAAACTAATGATTCATTAAATAAACAAATAGAAGATGCAACACAAATTTCGCAAGAAATAGGGCAAGAAGCAGCAAATAAAGTTAATGAAGCAAATAATATAATCAGAAGTGAAAAAGCTAAAATACAAAATTTGATGGAACAAGTTAAAAATTTAAAAGTAGAAAATAATACGCTTAAAACAGAAAAAGACAACTTAACACAAGAAAATGCAACATTAAAATCAGATAAAGAAAACTTAGCACAAGAAAATGAACAATTAAAAAATGAAAATACTGAAATAAAAGCAGAAAATAAATCATTATCTGAAGAAATTTCTAGTATGAAGGAAAAACAAGATAGAATGTCTGAGGAACTTAGTACAATAAGAACCCAATTTACATCTATGACAAATATTATCAATCAATTTAGTAGTGGTACAAGTCAACCAGAAATGGAAGGACATTCTACATACGTTAAACAATAGGAAACAAAAAGTTTTCCTATTTTTTGTTGTAATTTTTATATATTGATAGTATACTTTTAGTAGCAGGTGATAAGTATGTTTATGTGGTTAATTATAATTCTATTTTTGGGATTTATTGAAGCAATTACAGTTAATTTAGTAACAATTTGGTTTGTTATAAGCGGCATTGTCTCATTAATATTATCATTTTTTATTAATGACTTTATTATCCAATTTAGTGTGTTTGTAATTTTAGGAATATTATTATTGATAACTACTAGATCTTGGTTAAATAAAGTATTTAAAATAAATAAGTATAAAACAAATTTAGATCGAGTAATTGGAATGCAAGGAATCGTTACTGAAAAAATAACAAAGAATTCACCTGGTGAAGTAAAGGTCGATGGAAAAAGATGGATGGCTGTATCTGATAAAACAATAAATGTAGATAACGACGTAAAAATTTTAGAAATCGACGGTGTAAAATTAAAAGTAGAAAAATGGGAGGACTAAAATATGAGTGCATTATTTATTATTTTGATATTAGTAGTAGTTTTTATAATACCTAATATTAAAGTTGTACCACAAGCAAAAAGCTATGTAATTGAAAGACTTGGGTCATATTATAAAACATGGGGAAATGGTTTACATGTAAAGATACCTTTTGTTGACAGAATTTCAAATAGCGTAACTTTAAAAGAAATTGTTAAAGACTTTGCTCCACAACCAGTTATCACTAAAGATAATGTAACAATGCAAATTGATACAGTTGTTTATTATCAAATTACTGATGCTAAATTATATACATATGGAGTTGAAAATCCTATTAGCGCTATAGAAAATTTAACAGCAACAACACTACGTAATTTAATTGGAGAATTAGAACTAGATCAAACTTTAACTTCAAGAGATATTATTAATTCAAAAATGCGATCAATTTTGGATGAAGCAACAGATCCATGGGGAATAAAAGTAAATAGAGTAGAAGTTAAAAATATAATTCCACCACGTGATATACAAGAAGCAATGGAAAAACAAATGCGTGCAGAACGTGAAAGACGTGAAAAAATTCTTCAAGCTGAAGGAGAAAAGAAATCTAGTATTTTAATTGCCGAAGGAGAAAAAGAAAGCGCAATTTTAAGAGCTGAAGCTGATAAAGAATCACAAATTAGAATTGCTGAAGGTGAAGCAGAAGCAATGCTTAAGTTAAAACAAGCCGAAGCCGATGGTATAAAATTATTAAAAGAAGCAAAAGCTGATAATGCTGTTTTAACATTAAAAAGCTTAGAAGCATTAGGAAATGTTGCAAACGGTCAAGCAACTAAAATAATCATTCCATCAGAATTACAAAATTTAGCTACATTTGGTATGACTGTAAGTGAAGTAATGAAAAAAGATAAAAAATAAAAACATGAAATTCATGTTTTTTTTAAAAGCAATTTTTAATTTTTTTTGCTTGGTAAGAAGTAACAGCTAAAATATTAATACCAGTTGCAATGACAAGCCCCCACATACCAATTTTAAATAACGATAAAATAAAAAGTAAACTAGTTCTAATTATAATACCAATTAAAGTAGCGTTCATAGCAATTTTAGCTTTTCCCATTGCTTGCAATGCACTAGCAAGAGGAGATTGGATATATTGCATTAAACAAATAGGTGCTAAAACTCTTAAATATGAAACACCTTCGGTTGTATTATAAATTAATTTTAAAGGAACCTCAGGAATTACTTCAAATAAAATAGTTATTGGAACCCCAATTATAAGAGAAAAAATGATTGCTTGTTTTATTTTACTTTTTGCGTAATTAAAATGATTATTACTATAAGATTTACTAATAACAGGAATTAAAGCTTGCGATATTGCCATTGTAAAAAAAGATGGAAGAAGTAATAAAGGAATAACATAACCACTAATAATTCCATATTCATTAACAATAAAACTGGTATTATATCCAACATAAAGAAGTGTAGAAGTTAAAATTATAGGTTCAAAAAAATATCCTATATTTCCAATTAAACGACTTCCTGTCGTTGGAATACTAATAGAAAAAATATTCTTAATATCACTTTTTATCGGTTTAAAATCTTGTTTATTTAAACTAAAATTTTTAGGTAAAAAGAAAAATAAAATAAGAATAGAAGTGATTTCACTAACAATATTAGAAATAACTAAAAAGAAAATAGCATAATCAAGCCCTTTTTTTATAAAAATAGGAATCCCAATGATAATGATAATAATTCTAATAATATCTTCACATATGTTAGATACAACGTGAGGAATCATCCTCTCTTTACCAAAAAAATAACCTCGTATGATAGAAGAAATACTAATAAAAGGTAAAACAAAAGCCATACCTATAATAGCAAGATAAGTTCTAGATTCATGAAGTAAATTATTAGCAATAATAGGGCTAAAAATTAATAATAGTAAAATAATAACTAAATTTATCATTAAGGAGATAGGAATAATTGAAAAAACAAGGTTTTTATTATTACTTTTATCCTCCGCAACTAACTTAGAAATCGCAACTGGAAATCCAAGTTGGGCAAGAGCAATTAAAAGCGTAAAAGTTGGTGTTATCAGCATATATAAACCAATTCCCTCAGTACCAATTAAACGAGTAGTAACAATTTTTATAACCATTCCAAGAATTTTAGTTATTAATCCACCAATTATTAAAACAATAGTAGATTGAATAAATTTACTATTTTTCATATATTCTCCTTTAAAAATCTTTGTTTTTAATATATAATATATATATGTGGATAATATAATAATTATTATTAAATATAACTTTTTAGGGGAGGTTATTTATGGACATCAAATTTGAAACTTTAGAAGAGTTATATAAAAGAATAAAACCAGCACTCATAACTAAAAAAAATGAGATGCATCGTGATGGTTATATTTATATAAAAGAAGAGGACATTTGGAATTATTTAAAAGAGATAAAATGGAAAGATGCTAAAGGTTTATCCCTTTATGATATGACAAGTGATATTCTAAATACAGACAACATTATTATCGACAATTATTTAAAAGAAAAATTAAATTTACGTAATCGTAATGTATATTTTGATAACTAGGAGGAGTATTATGAAACAGAATGTAAAACTAATAAAAAATATAGGTGTTGTATTAATTCTAATGATAATATCAGCAATGATAGCACCAACACTATTTAAAAGTCTAAACTTTGGACTAGATCTTCAAGGAGGATTTGAAGTATTATATCAAGTAAAAAGTATTGATGGTTCTAAAGTTACAACTGAAATGGTAAATAGTACCTATAAAACAATTCAAAAAAGAATTGATGTCTTAGGGGTATCAGAACCAATTATCACAGTAGAAGGTGATGATAAAATAAGAGTTCAATTAGCTGGAATTACAGATAAAGAAGAAGCAAGAATGATGTTATCAACTGCAGCTAATTTAACATTCAGGGATACAAGTGATAACTTACTTATGAATAGTGACGTTTTAAAATCAGGAGGGGCTAAAGTAGGAACTGATTCAAACGGTAAACCAGCTGTAGCACTAAGCGTAAAAGATAAAGAAGAATTTTATAAAGTAACTAAAAAAGTTAGTACTATGCAAGATAATCGTATTGTTATTTGGTTAGATTATGATGAAGAAGAAAATAATTTTAAATCAGAACAAAATAACTGTGGAAGTTTAAATAACTCAAAATGTTTGTCAGTAGCAAGCGTATCACAAGGATTTGCAAGTGATGTTATTATTCAAGGTAACTTTACGCAAGATGAAGTAAAAACTTTAGTTGAATTGATTAACTCAGGAAGCTTGTCAACTAAATTAGAAGAAATATCATCTAAAACAGTTGCAGCAAGTTTTGGAACAAACTCATTAAATAAAACATTTACTGCTGGAATAGTTGGTATTGTTGCAATAATGTTATTATTGATAGCTTTATATAGATTCTCAGGATTTATTGCATCAGTTGGTATAGTTTTATATACAATTATAACATTTTCAATATTCTGGTTAATAGGAGGCGTATTAACACTACCTGGAATTGCTGGAATTCTACTTGGAATTGGTATGGCAGTTGATTCAAATGTAATTAACTTTGCTCGTATAAAAGATGAATTAGAAGTTCGAAAAAATTTAAAAACAGCTTTTAGAAAAGGTAATAAAAACTCAATAATGACAATTGTTGACTCAAATATTACAACTCTTCTTGTAGCTATAATTTTATTTATTTTTGGAGAAAGTAGTATAAAAGGATTTGCCACAACTTTAATTATAAGTATATTTACAACAATGCTTGTTATGGTTATAATTACAAGATGGTTACTTAAAATTTTTGTTGATACCGGATATTTCGATAATCGTATTAACCTATTTATTGGATATAAGGAAACAAAAAAGAAAAAGAAACTAGATTTTATAAAAAATAGTAGAGTATTCTTTGCTTTCAGCATTGTTTGTGCAATCTTAGGAATTATCTCATTAGGATTTAGTGGATTAAATCTAGGAATAGATTTTAAAGGTGGATCTTCAATTACAGTTAAATCAGACCAAAAACTAACTGAAAAAGAAATAAAAAAAGACTTGAAAGAATTAAATTATAATCTAGAAGAAATGGATTTTATAAATGAAAAAACAGCCTACATTAAAGTAGATAATCAATTAAATAAAAAACAAATTGCTAAAACTGAAAAATATTTTGAAAATAAATATAAAGCATCTACTGATATTGGTGTTGTTTCTAATATGGTAAAAAGAGAACTTGTTAAAAATGCCTTTGTTTCACTTGCAATTGCAACCGTAGGAATTATTATTTATATTTCACTTAGATTTAAATTTAGCTATGCTATAAGTGCTATAGTAGCACTAATTCACGATACCTTTATGATTATTGCTTTCTTTAGCATATTTAAATTAGAAGTATCATCTATTTTTATAGCAGCTATTTTATCGATTATAGGATATTCAATTAATGATACAATTGTTGCCTTCGATCGTATTCGTGAAAACATAAAAGAAAGAGATAAGAAAATGACAGTTGAAGATTTAAAAGAACTAGTAAATCTTAGTTTAAATCAAACGATCTTTAGAAGTGTTATTACAAGTATAACTACTATCGTTCCTGTAGTAGCACTAATTATCCTTGGATCACATGAAATATTAAACTTCAATATAGCATTCTTAGTAGGACTTATTTTCGGGGCATATTCATCAATTTGTATTGCAAGTCAACTATGGTACATAATTGAAAAGAAAAATATTGGAAAACCACCAAAGAAAAAATGGTATGAAGATGAAGTAGAAGAAAAGAAAATAAAGGGAATTAATTCATAAGAGGTGATTTGATGACTATTAAAAGCGATATAGATAAAAACTATGTTATCGTCTCAACTGCTGATATATTAAAATGCATGCGAGATAATAAAAAAAATGAAAGAGTATATGAGGAATGTAGAAATATTTTCCTAAATAATGATGTAGAAGATAATTGTTTTAAATTATCTTCTTTAAATCCTATTGTTTTACTTTTAAAAAAACAAAGGGAAGAAAAATATTATATTGATGCATCTGTTTTAAATGAAGCATTAGGAATTGCTATTTCAGATAATAATTATGAGATGCAAAAGAAAATAACAAAATATTTTAGAAAATATATGGACAATGAACGAAATGGATTAAGTAATATAGACCTTATAAGTGAAATTGTTTCTGATAATGAGGTAATCGCATTTATAAAAAAACATCCTGATTTTCAAACATATGAACAGGATTTAATAAATAAGTCTTATCAAAAAATACAAAAGAAAATTTCATTATCAAAAGAAAATCAATTAAAAGGAAGAGCCTATATATAATGAAAGATGTGATATTATGACAAAAAAAAATATTGGACTAAATTTTGATCAATTGTTGGAAAAACTACGAACATATAATGATGAGGAAGAATTAGAAGTTGTAAAAAAGGCATATACATATGCAGCTAAAATGCACTTTGGTGTAAAAAGAATGACCGGAGAAGACTATATTGATCATCCATTAAATGTTGCTTATATTTTAGCTCAAATGAATGCTGATTGTGCAACCATAGCAGCTGCGCTACTTCATGATGTTTTAGAAGATTGTGATGTAACATATGATGAACTACAAGAAATGTTTGGAAAAGAAATAACAGATTTAGTTGATGGCGTTACAAAAATAAATAAATTAAACTTTGAAACAGGAAGTAATGCTGTTATTGCCACACAAAGAAAAATATTAGTAGGACTTTGTAATGATGTTCGAGTTATAATTATTAAATTAGCCGATAGACTTCATAATATGCGAACTTTATGGGTTCATACTGAAAAAAAACAAAAAGAAAAAGCCAAAGAAACTTTAGATATTCTAGTTCCAATCGCACATCGTTTAGGTATAAATAAAATGAAAAGTGAACTAGAAGATTTATCGTTAAGATACTATAGACCAGATATTTATTTTGATGTTGTTCAAAGATTAAATCAATCAAAAGCTGAACGAGATCAAGTTGTAAAAAAAATGATGGATGATGTTTCAGCTCTTTTAAATGAAGCAGGAATAAAACATGAAATAAAAGGAAGAGCAAAAAGTATATTTAGTATCTATAAAAAAATGGATAAAGGTAAAAAATTCAGTGATATTTTTGATTTGTTAGCACTTCGAATTTTTGTTGATACCGAAGAAGAATGCTATCATGCCTTAGGTGTTGTTCATTCTAAATATAAACCAATGCCAAAAAGATTTAAAGATTATATTGCTATGCCAAAAACTAATATGTATCAATCACTTCATACAACCGTTTTTGGTTTAGATGAATATCTATTTGAAATTCAAATTAGAACATATGAAATGGATGAAGTTGCTGAACGAGGTATTGCTTCTCACTGGTCATATAAAGAACAAGGAAGCAATAAAATAGCTATCCAAAATCAAATGGAACAAAAACTACAATTTTTTAGATCAATTATTGAACTTAATAATGATGAATCAAATGATGAAGAATTTGTTAAATCTGTAACAGAAGACGTTTTAAACAATACCATTTATGTATTCACACCAAGAGGTGATGTAATAGAACTTCCAAAAGGATCAACACCAATTGATTTTGCTTACCGTGTTCATACTGATGTTGGAGATAAAATGGTAGGGGCAATTGTTAATAATGTAATAGTTCCCTTTGATCATGAATTAAAAGATAACGACATTATTAAAATAAATACCAATAAAAATTCTTTTGGACCTAGTCGTGAATGGATAAACATGGCTAAAACAACAGGCGCTAAAAATAAAATAAAAAGTTTCTATCGTAAAATAGAAAAAGAAGAATATTTGAAAAAAGGAGAAGAAGCTTTAAACAAAGAACTTCGAAAAAGAAAAATAATTTTTAGTGATTTTTTAACTAATGAAAATATGGACAAAATCATTAAAGAGTTAAAATATACAAATTTTGATGAAGTATACATTAATATTGGTAATAATAAACTTGCAATCGGGGCTGTTATTAATATTGTAACAGGAGAAAATAATACCAAAGAAGATATAATTTTAAGAAAAACCCAAAATAAAGAAGTTGTTTTACCTAGTGTTAAAACAGATATCATTGTTGAAGGAATTGAAGATATAAAAGTTAATGTCGCATCTTGTTGTAAACCAGTTCCAGGGGATCGAATTATAGGATACATTACAAAAGGATATGGTATTTCCGTACATAGACTTGCTTGTCCTAATGTTAAGGATTTAGAAGAGAGAACTATCAGTGTTCGTTGGAATGAAGTTATAAATAAAAAATATCCAACTAATTTAATCATAAAAACCCTAAAAAATGATAATTTATTACTAGATATTATAGCTAAAACATCTAATAATAATCTTACTATTCAAAGTATTTATAACTATAATAGTAAGGGCGATAATACATATGACATAACGGTGTTAGTAGATAACAAAGAAAACTTAAAAAAATTCATGGCAGAAGTTGACTCAATAAGTAGTGTAACTTTATGTGAAAGACATATTAAATAATGAAAATAGTTATTCAAAGAAGTCTAAAATCAGAAGTAAGTGTTAATAATAAAATAGTAGGAAAGATAGAAAAAGGACTAGTACTGCTTGTTGGGTTTCATGAAGAAGATACAATTGAAGATATAGATTACTTAGTAAATAAAATAGTAAAACTACGTATTTTTGAAGATGAAAACCAAAAAATGAATAAATCCATTTTAGATGTGAATGGAGAAATTCTTAGTATTTCACAGTTTACACTGCAAGCTGATACTAAGAAAGGAAATAGGCCAAGTTTTATAAAAGCTATGAATTATGAAAAAGCAAAAGAGATGTATGAATTATTTAATAACAAATTAAAAGATAAGAAAATTAATGTTTATACAGGAATATATGGTGCTGACATGAAAGTAAGTATTACTAATGATGGGCCAGTAACGATTATTTTAGAAAGTAGGGAATAAAATGTTAAAAGATAAAATCAATTATAAGCTTGTTAATATTGCTATTATTGCTTTGATTATTTTTTTAATATATCAAACAGGTAATTTATGGATGGGCGTAGTATCAAAAACTTTAAAAATTATAACACCATTTTTTATAGCTTTTATTGTAGCTTATGCATTGCACCCATTTTTTAAATTTTTAACCAATCACAAGTTACCAAAATCATTAGCTATTTTAATCATCGTTTGTCTTGTTATAGGTGTATTTGGCTTTATAGCTGTTATGGTAGTACCTCTTTTATTTTCACAACTTACAAGCTTATTTAATGGAATAATAGCCTTTATTAAACAAATATCAATTGATTCTGATATAAATTTAGGGCCAATTCAAAAATCACTATCAACAAGTTTCAATGATATAATTTTCTCACTTGGTAAGTATGTGTCTAATGGAGCTGTCAATGTTATTGGAGTTTCACTTGGATATATATCAATTGCTGTTATAGCCTTTTCGGCTTCTCTTTATTTTTTAGCTGATATGGATATGATTAGAAAAACAGTTGGAAATTATTTAAAGAAAAAATCAAAAAGAATTTTTAAATATGTATCATTACTTGATGAACAAATGAAATTATATTTGACAGGATTTATAAGAATTATGCTAATTACAGTAGTAGAATATACTTTAGCTTATACAATAATAGGTCATCCAAATGCTATTTTATTAGGATTCTTAGCTATGATAGCAAATTTAATTCCATATTTTGGTGGAATGATTACCAATGTTGTTGCAGCTATAACTGCTTTTGTTATAAGCCCAACACTATTTGTAAAAACAGTTATTACCTTTGTTATTTTATCAGCTGTTGATGGATATTTAATAAATCCTTTAGTATATGGAAAAACAAATGAAGTTCATCCTTTAGTTGTTATATTATCCGTTTTTGCAGGAGGTATTTTATTTGGCATAGCAGGTATTGTTATTTCACTACCACTTGCTATTATTATCATTACAACCTTTAAATTCTTCCGTGAAGATATTAGTTATAAAATAGAAGATATAAAAGGTAGTACTAAAAAAATAGGTCGAAAAAAAACAATTAAAAATAAATAAAATATATACAAATTAAAAAAAATATAGTATACTAAAATTAGTTACTTATTTGAACTAGTAGTTATATAAATGATTTATAGAGAGAAAGCATTTTGGTGTAAGCTTTTAATTGTTTTATAACGAAGACATCAAATGTTACTAGTAATCGTATATCTGCGTTAAAGATTAGAGGGTATAGAAAGATCTATAAAATAAGGTGGCACCGCGGGGTTACTCGTCCTTATATTTAGAGGTCTTTTTTTGTTGTTAGGGGGATTATTATGGAAGAAAATGAAAAATTTATAGCCGTTTTGTATGAAAAAATTGTTTATGATGTAGAAAAATCAATGTTTATATATAAACCTATAGAGGTATTACAAGATTGTGAAATTGATTTTGAAAACGACATATTAACAACTAAAACTGGTAAATCCTATTTGTCGATGGAAGATCATGTTTTAGCCTTTTCAGAAGAAAATCTTTGTTATGGTTATCCTATGTCTAAGGATGATTTAAGTACATATTGTATAAGTGGAGAAGATGAAGAAAAAGAGGAACAAATAAAATCTTATTATGAACAATTATTAGAAACGGTTGTTTTTGGTGTATATGACAATGAGAAAGAAAAAATAAAAATAATTTTAGCTCCAATAGATGAGATCATCTCACTTGAAGATGACAATTGGTATTATGATTTCGAAATTGAACAAAATGAAAGTGAAACATTAGTTAATATACCATTTGAAAATATTGGTGAGTTAATTAATGAAATTGATGAAAAAAATTATGAAACTGTAAAAAATTATTTAACTAATATTAAAAATGTATATGATAGTGTAGTAGGATTAGAAGTAGAAAACGAACCAAAGGAAGTAAAAAAGGAAAAAGTTCAAACTGAAAAAAAATCTGTTAAAAATAATTTAGAAGAAATAAAACCTGTTTTGAGTCAATTAAATGAATTAGTAGGTTTGGATAATATAAAATCGGAAATAGAAAAACTTGTAAAATATCTTATCTTCGTTGAAAAAACAAAAGGAATGATTGATGTAGAAAAACCAAACCTTAATATGCTATTTACAGGAAATCCTGGAACAGGTAAAACAACGGTTGCCAGAATTATAGGGAAACTATTTTATAAAATGGGTTATTTAAAGAGTGATAAATTTGCTGAAATAACACCAAAAGATTTGATTGCTGAATACGTAGGTCAAACAGCTGTTAAAACTTCTAATTTTATCAAAAAGAATAAAGGTGGTGTTATCTTTATTGATGAAGCTTACGTTTTCTCATCAAAAGCTCAAGAATTCGCACAAGAGGCAATTGTTGAAATTATAAAAGAAATGGAAAAACAAGAAACAGTATTTATTTTTGCTGGATATAAAGAAGAAATGAAAAAATTTGTTAAGTTAAATCCAGGTATGACTTCTCGTGTTGGTTATTTCCTACATTATGATGATTATAGTGTTGAACAATTATATGAAATGTTTGAAAATAAGGTAAAAAAAGCAAAATTAAAAATTAATCCAGAAATAAAAGAAGACATTATTGATATATTAAATAAAGTAAAAAATAAAAAACATTTTGGAAATGGTCGCTTTATTGATAAATTATTTTCTAAAATATTACTAGAACATGCAATCAATACACAAAAATATAAATCTAAAATGAAATTAATTACAATTGAAAAAGAAGATATAAAAGAAGATATAGTTGAAACACTTATCCATGAAAACTCTGAGGATATCTTTGAAAAACAAGATAACAAACTTGAACAATTAATCGATAAATATACAGATGTTAAAGCAGATGGTATTTTTGAAGAATTAATTCAAAGAACACTTTATGAAAAATTATATAATTCATCATATGATAATATTTCAAATCTTATTGATAATAAGATGAAACAAAGTATTCCTCATGTCTTAGAAGACATTGAAAAAAACATTGATGAAGATCAAAAAGTAAAAAGAAAACAAAAAAATCCTTTAGGATTTTAATAAAAAGGAGGATTAGTATGATACAAAAACCAAAAGGTACTTATGATTTATATGGAGATAGTGCTAAAAAATATAAAAAACTAGAAGAAATTTTAACTACTTTAATGGAAAAATATAACTATAATTATATTAAAACACCATTATTTGAAGCAAGTGAATTATTTCATAGAGGTGTAGGAGAAACAAGCGATATTGTATCAAAAGAAACATATGACTTTGTTGATCGTGGTAATAGAAATATGACCCTAAGGCCAGAAGGAACAGCAGGTGTTGTTAGAAGTTTTATTGAAAACAAGATGTATGCTGATCCTTTAGGACTTACAAAAGTATGGTATATGGGACCAATGTATCGTTATGAAAGACCACAATCGGGACGTTTTAGAGAATTTATTCAATATGGAGTTGAGGTATTTGGAAGTAATGACCCAATGCTTGATGCTGAAATAATTAGTATACCTGTTAATTTCTTTAAAATGTTAGGATTAAAAGGAATTAAAGTAAATGTTAATACTTTAGGAGATGTTGAATCACATAACAAATATCGAGAAGCATTAATAGAATACTTTAAACCACATTTAGATGAATTGTGTGAAGATTGTAAAAAAAGATATGAAAAAAATCCTTTAAGAATCTTAGATTGTAAAGTTGATCATGATTTAGAATGCATGAAAAAAGCACCAAAAACAATTGAATATTTAAATGAAACAAGTAAAAACCACTTTGATAGTGTATTAAAATATTTAGATGAAATTGGTATTGCTTATGAAGTAAACACTAGTATTGTAAGAGGACTAGATTATTATACACATACAGTTTTTGAAATAGAAGCGAGTGTCGAAGGATTTGGAAGCCAAAACGTTTTATGTGCTGGTGGAAGATATGATGGATTAGTAGAAACAATAGGCGGTCCAAAAACTTCTGGTGTAGGATTTGCAATGGGGACAGAGCGCCTTATGACTGCACTAGAATATGAAAATATAAACCTATTAGATAATGATGGTATTGATATATATATAATTCCAATGGGAAAAGAAGAAAAAAGTTATAGTTTTAAATTATTACAAGAATTAAGAATGAATGGATTTAATGCTGAAATTGATTATTTAAATAAAAACATAAAAGCAAATTTTAAACAAGCCGATAAATTAAATACTAAATATGTAATTATTGTGGGTGAAGAAGAAGTAAAAAGTAATATTTTAACAATAAAAAATAATCAAACAAAAGAAGAATATAAAATAAAACAAGAAGAAATGATTGATTTTTTTGATCATAAAATAGAGGAATGATAAAAAATATGAAAAAAATAGATATAAAAGATTTAAATAAATATTATGATAAAGAAATAGAATTACAAGCATTTGTAGATAATGTAAGGAATTTACAATATGTTCAATTTGTAATTCTTAGAGATAAAACTGGAAAAGTTCAAATGACGATTGAAAAAGAAGATGAAAATAATAAAGAAATAGTTGAAATTATAAACAATATAACACTAGAAAGTACTGTTAAGATAAAAGGTAAAGTAATTGAAAGTCCTAAAGTTAAACTAAATGGAATGGAAATAATACCAAGTGAAATCAAAGTAACTTCAACATCACTAGCTGAACTACCATTTAATATAAAAGATAAAAATAGTGCGGAAATAGATACAAGACTTAATTATCGTTTTTTAGACTTAAGAAATGATTATAACTCTAATATTTTTAAAATTCAAAGTGAATTAGTTAAAAGCTTAAGAGAATTTTTATATAAAAAAGACTTTATGGAAATTCATACTCCAAAATTACAAGGAACAGCAAGTGAATCAGGAAGTGAAGTTTTTGAAGTAAAATACTTTGATCGTAAAGCTTATTTAGCGCAATCACCACAGTTTTATAAACAAATGGCAATGGCATCTGGTTTTGAAAGAGTATTTGAAGTAGGACCAGTATTTAGAGCCGAAAAATCTAATACAAATCGTCATACAACAGAATTTACAGGATTTGACTTAGAATTTAGTTACATAGATTCATACGAAGATGTAATGGATTTAGAAGAAGAAATGTTAACACAAATGCTAAAAGACATAAAAGAAAAATACGGAGATTTAATTAAAGAAACATATAAAAAAGAAGTAATTGTTCCAAATAATAAATTTCCTAGAATTAAACTAGCTGATTTATATAAAGAATTAGAAGAAAGATATAACTATAAAGTAGCTAAAGAAGAACGAAATGATTTAACAACAGAAGCAGAAAAACTAGCTTATAAATATGCTATGGAAGAATATAATAGTGAATTTATTTTTGTAACTGATTATCCAAAAGATAAAAGAGCTTTTTATCACTTAAGAGAAAATGATATTCCACAAGGATATGATTTAATTTGGCGAGGTGTTGAAATAACAACAGGAGCACAAAGAGAACATCGCTATGAAATTCTAAAAAAACAAGCAGAAGAAAAAGGTCTTTCTAAGGATGTTGAATTCTATCTTGAATTCTTTAAATATGGTTGTCCTCCACATGGTGGATTTGGACTTGGAATAGATCGTCTTACTATGTTATTACTTGGATTACCATCATTAAAAGAATCAATGTTTATATTTAGAGGACCAAATCATTTAAATCCATAAAAGATATTTAAATATCTTTTTTTTGTATATATCTTTTTGGTTAGTTAAAACTAATAGTGGTGATAATATGATTTTAGTATATATGGAAAATATTGATTTCATGAGAAAAATAATAAACTATTTAGATAATACAAATGTTAAATATACAACTAACTTAAGTACTAATTATGACTATATCTTAATTGCAGAATTAAATAATAAAGTAATTAATTTTGCTAAAGAACAATATCAAATAGGTAAGAAAATAATCTTTTTGTCTTACTTAGAAGAAAAAAACATATCTTTTTATTATCAAAGAAAAAGTAAAAAAAGCAAAGATTACTTAAAAAAATTAAATGATATCTTATTAATTACATCTAAAGTATTTGTACATTTTGAAGCAACTCGTAAAATAATAACTGAAAATAAAGAAATACCTGTTATTATTGTGCCCAAAGAAATACCAGTTATTAATATAAGTAAAAATAATAAGGATATTTATAATAAATATAAAATAAAAAGACGCGTAAAAAAAATAATATTAGTAGATAATGAATATAAAAATATTGAAAAATTATATGTTTTAGCTAATACTTATCCTAAATATAATTTTATTTATTTTGGATATAATCCTGATTATTTAATATCCAAAAAACAACGTGATATGATAAATAATTTACCCAGTAATGTTACACTAATAAAATATAATGATTTAAATGTTTTTAGTGATGTTTGTAAGATTAGTGACATAGTGATTTTTTTAGAAGATTATGGTATTAACATTGACTATGTATATATAACGCTTCTTTTTAAAAAACAATTAGTCATTAAAGAAAATAAACTATTTGAAGATTTATTTATTAATAGTAAAAATGCTTATACTTTCAAAAGTAAAGAAGATTTACTTCTTAAATTTAAAAAAATAGTTAATAATAGAGTAGCAAATCTAACAGATGTAGCCTATTTCTTAATTAAAGACAATACATTTGACGAAATAATCAAAAAATATAATGCTTATTTGATATAGGATTAAAAAAACACTATATTTTTCTCTTAAAATCTATTATAATATATAATAGAGGTGCAGAATATGAAAGAACAAATATTAGAATTATTAAAAAGAGAAAATAGAGCTTTTTCTATTTATGAAATAAACGATGATTTAAATTATAAAACTGTTGATGAATTTAAAGAAGTTCTAAAAGCATTAAATGAATTAGAAGATGAATTAAAAGTTTATCGCACTAATAAAGATAAGTATATGCTATTTAATAATAGTAATTTAAAACTAGGAACAATGCTTGCAACTAAAAAATCATATGGATTTGTTGATATAGAAGGAGACGAAGATGTTTTTATTCCACCACTTTGTATGAATAATGCTATTCATGGAGACAAAGTAGTTGTAGAAATCACATCAAAAAAAGGTACTTCTCTTGAAGGAAGAATTGTTAGAATCGTTGATCGAAAACTAAAGCAAATGGTTGGTGAATTTTGCTATAAAGATGGAAAACCATCTATAGTACTTGATGACGAAAAAGTCAAAATAAATGTTGTTTTAGAAAAAGAACAAATAAAAGATTTAGTTGAAGGGCATAAAGTTTTAATTAAACTTACAAGTAAATTAAAAGATAATAACTATAAGTGTGAAATTTTAAAAATATTAGGTCATAAAAATGATCCTGGAGTAGATATTTTATCAATTGTTTGTAAATATGGAATAAATGATACTTTTAGTGATGCTGTAATGGCTGAGGTTGAAAAGTTACCATCTGAAGTAAAAGAAGAAGAAATGGTGGGAAGACGTGATTTAAGAGACAAAACTATTTTCACTATAGATGGAGCTGATACTAAAGATATAGATGATGCTATATCACTTGATATGCTAGAAAATGGAAACTACTCACTTGGTGTTCATATTGCCGATGTAAGTTATTATGTAAAAGAAGGTAGTGAAATTTATCAAGAAGCGATGGAACGTGGGACAAGTGTTTATTTAGCTGACCGTGTAATTCCTATGTTACCTCATAAACTTTCAAATGGTATATGTTCTTTAAATGAAGGTGTAGATCGTCTAGCTATGTCATGTGTTATGGAAATTGATTCTAAAGGTAATGTTGTAAGCTATGATATCTTTGAGAGTGTAATTAGATCTCGTAAAAAAATGACATATACTGATGTAAATAAAATCATTGAAGAAAATATAATTCCAGAAGGGTATGAACCTTTTGCTGATACTTTAATTAAAATGGAGGAATTAGCTCAAATTTTAAGAAAACATAAGGTGGAAAGAGGTTATATTGATTTTGGAATTGATGAGTCAAAAATTATTGTTGATGAGACTGGAAAAGCAATTGATATCAAACTTAGAAACAGAGGTAAAGGTGAAAATTTAATTGAAGACTTTATGATTGCAGCAAATGAAACAGTTGCAACATGTATTTATTTTATGGAACTTCCATTTATATATCGTGTTCACGGTGAACCAAATGAAGAAAAAATAAATAGCTTTTTAACCTTTGTATCTAGTTTAGGATATACCTTAAGTGGTAAAATAAAAGACATGCATCCTAAAACAATGCAAAGTATTTTAAATCAATTAAAAGATAAAAAAGAATTTCATATTTTGTCATCATTACTTTTAAGAAGTATGCAAAAGGCTATTTATGACACTAATAACATAGGACATTTTGGTCTTGCAAGTGAAAGATATACACACTTTACTTCTCCAATAAGAAGATTTCCAGATACAACTGTTCATCGTTTACTTAGAAAATATTTGTTTAAAGCTCAAATTGATAAGGACTCTATAATGTCTGAAGAACAAAAACTTCCATATATTGCAGAACATTCATCTAAAAAAGAACGTGATTCAATTGATTGTGAACGTGAAGTTGATGATATGAAAAAAGCTGAATATATGATGGATCATATTGGTGAAAAGTATACAGGAATGATTAGTGGTATAACTAGTTTTGGAATGTTTATTGAACTTCCTAATTTAATTGAAGGTTTAATAAAGATTGATTCTTTAACTGATGATGTATATACTTTTGATGAATCAACCATCACTTTAAAAGGCAAAAAAAATAAACGTGGTTATCGTTTAGGTGATAATGTTGATGTAGTGGTTGTAGCTGCAAATAAAGAAGCTAAAACAATTGATTTTCAAATAGATAAAAAAGCAAACAAATAGATTATAGGTGATTATAATGGAAATTAATAATCGTAAAGCAAAGTATGATTTTGATATAGAAGATACAATTGAATGTGGTATTGTATTAACTGGAACTGAAGTAAAATCTATAAGAGATGGTAGAGCTAATTTAAAGGATAGTTATGCTATTATTAGAAATAATGAGGTTTTCTTAGTTAATACACATATTAGTCATTATGAACAAGGTAATATCTTTAATCATGATGAAACAAGAAGTAGAAAGTTACTATTACATAAAAAAGAAATATTAAAAATAAATGATAAAATTAGTCAACAAGGATTAACATTAGTACCTTTAAAAATGTATTTTAAGAAAAACAAAGTTAAGGTTTTATTAGGAATTGCTAAAGGTAAAAAGAATTATGATAAAAGAGAAGCCATCAAAAAAAGAGATACAGAAAGATTAATAAAAAAAGAACTTAAGAATTTTTAAGTTCTTTTTCTTCTGTTGTTATCTCTTGATCTTCATTATCACTATTTATTTCATCTTTAGTATCATCATTTTTTTTATCATCTTCTGTAACTATATCGGTTGTATTTTTAGCTATAGTTAATTTTATTATTTGATTTTTTTTGACTTTGGTTCCAGCTTTTGGATATTGTGAAATAATTTCATCATTATTATATGTTGTTGTTTCATGTTCTTTTATTGTATATTTTAAATTTAATGATTTTAAAATAACGATTGCATTATCTATGTTCATTTTCTCAAAATTTTGTAGTGTTATTTTTTCATCTAAAACGCCAATTGTTAATTTTATTTTTCTATTTTTGCCAACCTTTGTTTTAGCTTTTGGTGTTTGTTTTAGAACAATTCCAACTTTTGTTTTATCATCAACAATTTCTGTTTTTTGAACGACTGTTAAGTTTTTTTCTAACAATGTATTAATAGCTTGTTCATATGTAGTACCAGTTACGTCTGGAACTTCAATATTATTTTCATTCCACATGTAATATCCCATTACAGCAATTACACCAAACATTACGATTATTAATACTATTAAGATGAAAAGCAGAAGATTTTTAAAAAAGCTAGATTTCTTGTCTTTATTTTTTTGCTTTTTAGGTTTCTTATATTTTACTTTTGTAACTTTTTTTACTTGTTTTTTAACCTTTGTTTTAGGTTTAGATTTTTTTTCTTTCTTTTCTTTTTTTTGTGGTTCTTCTTTTAATGGTATTCCACAGCTTTTACAAAAAATGGCATCTTCATCATTTAGTATTCCACAGTTTTTACAATACATATTCATCACCTAATAGTATTATACAACTTTTTTTAATAATAGCAAAATCATGATTTTATATTGTTTAACATAAAATATAGTGTTATAATACATGTACATGGGGATGTTTAGGTTTCGACGGAAGTATTTTGTCTTAGGTCGCAAGTGGAAGGTACTCCTTACGTACATCCAAAAAAATAAACGGAAACAAAATTAAAAATATGTTTGCTAATTTAGCTGGTTCAAGATCAGCAGTAGCCTTTGCCTAATTTAATATAGGAAACATAGCTTTCTTTAATCTTTTTCTCATTGGGATTTAAGAGGGCTCATTTAAATGAGATATACTATTATTTTGCTTAAGAATAATAGTGAATATTTTTAAGCTTACTGTGCAATGGGTTGTTAGTTACTTTCGTTGCATAGGAAATTTACTAACTAACTAAACTTGTAGAAGCCTAAGATGTAGTATTTTCGGACAGGAGTTCGAATCTCCTCATCTCCACCAAATGGTACATATGCGAACACTTTTGTATATTTTACGGGAGGTTTCGCTTGTTTGATATATTTTGAATAGCACTTTATAGGTGCTTTTTTTGTTGGGGATTATTTACAATCCTTTTTTTTCTTTAGTATTCAATTTTGTAAAAGGCACAATAGAATTTTGACCGTTATATAAGATTATTACATCTAAAAAGACATATTGAGTAGCATTTTTAAGATAATTAGGTAAATATATGATAATCATACTAGGAAATGACTTTAATTATAAAAAGTACATTGTAGTAGCATTTTTAGGTAGTTAAAACAAAGACTGTATTTAATGGTGCGAATGTTTTAAAAATATAAAACACAAATGTAGTTATATTTTGCAATATAACATCACATAGGGGGATTAAATATGTATTTAAAAGAATACTAGTAATTTTTTGCCTATTTATAAAATAAGATTAATCTAAATGCTTAATTTATAAGAGTCTTTTATTATGTGATATAGGATTGATTAGGGGGGTATTTACATCAAAATAAAAAAAAGTAGCTAATGCTACAATTCTTGATTATCTATTCCCATAAGTTTTAATTCTTCGCTTATATCTTCTTTTACAAATAATTCAATTGGTATATCTAATTTTAATGAAAGATAATATAATACACCTAAAGAAAAAGTTTGATTTGTTTTAGCCGACTCTATATTAGCGATAAAGCCTCTTGAAAATGTAGAGTCTATACTTAATTGGTCTTGAGTTAGCCCACGATATTTACGAAAAAATTTAATCCTTTTAGAAGCTCGGTCATAAATATAACTTATATCATTCTTATTCATTGAAATAAACTCCTATCTACTAATATGTTATCAGCGAATAGTTGCATATTTTATCAGTGTATAGTTGCAATAAAAATCTTAAAATGGTATAATATCAATATAAGTGGGGTATATTATGCAACTAATAAATGAGATTAGATATTTATTTAGATATATTGGTGTCCCTAAAGAGCAAAGATTAGATTATTATTTACAAAAATTAGTTAGTAAAGATACGGGATTTAAAGTTGATAAAATTATGATTTTACTCGCAGAAAAAACAAATATGGAAAAACATAATGAATTTAATAAATTTATATTTAAGTACAAAAGAAAAAAATATCAATTGATAGATGGATTATTAGTTAAATTGGGTTGATTTGAAATAGGAGTGTGAAAAAATGGCTATGGTAAAATGTAGCGAATGTGGAAAACAAAAATCTAGTAAAGTTAGGAAATGCCCTCATTGTGGTTATACGGAAAAAAAGAAAATAAAAATTAACAAAAAGCTTATAACAATTATATTGATAGTTGTTGTATTATTAGTAGGTGGTTTTATAGCTTATAATAATAGACCTCTAAATAGTGTTGAAAAGAAAGTTTTATTGGTTTTGAATGATTATAAGCCTAGACTTAAAAATCCTAGTTCTATACAAGTATTTGATATTAGATATACTGAAAGTTATGATAAAGATAATAACTTAAAATTAGATGTATATGTTGATACTTCCGGACAAAATGGTTTTGGTGGAAATACAAGAGATATTATTTATTATACGGTTGACGCTAATAATAAAATTGAGTTTGTCGGTAGCGACTCAAAAGCAAGTTATAGCATATCTACTTATACTAGCAAAAGTGAAGAAGCAGAGATTAAACTTGCTAGAAATATCAATAAGACTTGGGAAGAGTTAAAGAATGATGATAAAGCTAAAATTAATGTAAAAAAGGTTATGAAAAGAGTAAAATAAAGGAGTATGATGTATAGTGAAAAATAAGAAAATATTTATTATAATTGGGGTAGTATTGGTTTTAGTTTTAGGTATAGGTGCATTTATATTTTTAAATTCAAATAATGTGGAAAAGAGTGTTAATGAAGTTAAAACTTTACTTGAAAAAGATAAATATAATGAAGCCTATAAAATGATTAAAGATAAAGATTTATTATCTAAGGCAGATGAAGAAACAAATAAAATAATAAAAACTAGAATAACAAAGTATAAGGTATCTAATTTAGATGATTATTTAAAATTGACAAATGATGATTGGGAGAATATTAAATCTTTTAGTGAAATGATAAATAATTTAGATTTATCTAGCAAATATACTTATTTATCTAAATTGATTGAAATTAATGATAAATATCAAGAATATGTACCTATTATAACTTGGCAAAATAGTGATGATTATGATACTTTTAGAGAGTATATGAAAACTGAAACACAAGATGACTTTGAGAAATCCGGTAATCTTATGAAAACTTATTCTTTTGAAAAATACGGACTAGAAAATACACATATTAAAGAGTTAAATGATGAAGTTAAAAAGTATATAGATTATTGCGACAAAATGGCACAAGCTATTAAAACAAGTGATGTAAATTTATATGACTCAATTTATGATGGTTTTCAAGCTAATGTTAAAAAGTTATATGAAATAGAAGTTGATGTAGTAAATAAAACTAGTGAATTAGAAGAAGCTATTAAAAATTTACCTACAATCTAATCATAATAGCTAATTTTACATAAAAAAAGTGTACTTATATATACACTTTTAAGCATTGAATAATCTAACTAGTATAAATTATCAATATAAGATGGTTTCTATTGAAAATATCAATTAGAGCTGTCTTTTTTTCTTGGTAGAAGATTTGAAACGGAAAAGATTTGTCGTATCTTATCTCTAGTGTTGTTGTCTTCATACTTATATTTCCACTCAGCACCACTAATAATAATTTTATTTAAATCAGTTTCTTTGCTTACTGGTGGGAATACCTTAGTAGGGTCTCCAATTTTTAATGTCATTCTTCTTAGTATTTTTTTATCAGTAGTATACAAGGCTACTGTTTTATTATAGTTATCAATATGTATAAAAGTTTCTTTTTCTTCTATACTTGTATTTTCAATCATATATTTACTCATTTAAAATATCTCCTTTTCTATTACTATCATTTTTTAATATACTAAATAGCAAATGGTGGGGGTAGTTTATATACAAGCCATTAATAGTTATAAATATATATAAATATCTAATATATGTATTTAATACTATAAAATATAATAACTGTATACAAAGTATTTGCTATTCTTATTTTTAGATGGTTCTCTTCTTATTAGTTCATCATCAAGAAGAGGCTTCATATTGTTAGTTAAAGAATTAATATTCTTAATTCCTAACATATTACATAGTTGTCTTTGGGAATAATAAATTTTCCCATTAAGGGTATCTAGGCATAAACTCCATATAAGCCAGTATATGGCAATTGTTGTTGGCTTATATTTTCCACAAAAGATTTTATTATGATTGTTAGTTGATTGATAATATTTAAAACTACTATTAATAAGTATTTTAAGTTCATCTTGTGATAAAGGCTCTTCACATCTATTCTCATTCTCTTGTTGAATAAAGTTAGATACAACCTCATAGCTTAGACCGGTCTTAAAAAGCTTAGAGGCTATCTTAAATAGAGTGATGTTTCTTTCTCCTATGCTGATAATATCATTTTCTATTAGAGTGGTATCATTTTTAGATTGTTTGTTTTTCTTTGTTAATTTAGAAATATCTTCTTGTAGAATAGTTTCAAGTATAGGTGGTAAAGGTGCTATATCAAATGAGTTGTCCCATTTATACCTATTGCCATTTTCGTGTGTGCTAGGTGGGGCAATAATAAGTCCTCCTTTACCTCTAATATCTACACCTTTACAAGGGTAATTGGCACGGGTTTTAATATCTATGTTAGTTTTAAAATAATAATGTTTGCCACCTTTTCCACTTGTAGCAGATAAAGTATTAGGTAGGTCAATGTCTTTTTCTTTTAAGTAGTTTTGTAGATTATTAATACCGTTAATATCTTCTTTAATATCACAGTCAATAACAATAATATTACCACCATCTTTACCAGTTAATATACCAATGTTGTAATCTTCTTTTTCCCATTGTTTTTTTATTGTCTCAATGTTAGATGTTGCATTGATTTGCCATTTTGGTATAACTGGTTTCTTACCTAAGCAAGGAATAATTCTAAAGCCTTTATTAGCAAGATTAATTGCTTCATCAAGCATAATAATTCCTCCTATTGGCAATGAAGTACTTCATATACTTTATGTTCGAACGACATCAATTTACCATATTAAAATTTGTTTGAAAATAGATTTTTGTTAGTTGCCTATACCCATAAATCTTTTTTTTAAATCATTATAAAAAGTATACAATTATATACCAAAATAAAATAAGTATACAATTGTATTGACAATCAATTTGAAATGATTTAGAATATAGATAGGTGGGAGGTATATATATGGCAAATAAAATACTTAAAGATAGTGAAGAAATAAAAAAATATTTATCTTATGAATTTTCTTTGACATTTTCTAACCTTGTAGAGCAAGAATTAGAGAACAAAAGAAAAGATGGAATATCTTATTTTGAGAAAGATATATATACAAAAATGGGTATTAGTAAAGGAGCTTTTAACTTCTATAAAAATGGAAATGATGGTAGAGGTACAGAGGCAAAAGAAAAAGTCCCCGACTTAGTAGGACTATATAAGATTAGAAATTATTTTAATGTACCATATTCTTATTTGTTAAATGAGACTAATACAAAGGACATCAATAATTTAGAAATTGGTATGACTCTTGGCTTAACTGATGAGTCAATTTCAATGTTAAATAATCTCTATAATAGTAAAGCAAATAATGATAAATTAAAAAATGATAAAGAGTTTGAATTGTTTATACTTAATTGTATAATTTCAAATGATGAATTTATTCATAGTCTATCAAAAATTGTAATTGATAAGTTATCAAGAAGAGTTGCTAATGAAAAATATAAAAAGATTGGTATTAATCATAGTGAAAATAATGATTATATTAATTTTCAAAAGTTTAAATTATCTAATATTACTAATTCTATTATTGATGAGATAACTAATAGAGATGATATTCCAATTCATATGTTGGAAGAATTAAAGAAGAAACCTAGACATATTGATAATACAAAATTCAAATATTTAGAAGAAGAATTAAAAAGATTGGAAGAAGAAGAAATTAATAATCAATAAAAAAGATTGAAAGCTACGGCAATAGCAATCAATCAAAATACACAAAACTAGACCGATAAAATAGTTGATTTTTAAATCCAATATATGGATTTTTAAGCCTAATATTGTGTATCTCCATTATACAATAGATAGGCTACAAAGTAAATTGTAAAGGAGATAAAAAATATGGAAAATAAAGAATTAGAATTAAATAAAAAAATTATAAATGAAATAGCGAGAGTAATAGATAAGGAAGATATTGTTAAGTTTATTGATAATAATATGTTAGAGTTTTTTAGATACTCTATTGCTTGTATCAAAAAGGAAAATTATTTTGATAGAAAGCAAGGTGTTGAAAATGAATAATAACACCGTTATATATGCTAGATATAGTTCTCATTCACAAAACGAACAATCAATTGAAACACAAATAAAAGTATGTAGAGATTATGCAGAAAAACATAACTTGAATATTATAGAGACTTATTATGATAAGGCTAAAACGGGGACAAATGATGACCGTGAGTATTTTCAAAAAATGTTAGAAGATAGTAATAAGAAAATATTTAAGTATGTATTAGTATATAACTTATCAAGATTTGCAAGAAATAGTCAAGATAGTGTTATAAATGAAATGATACTTGAAAAGAATGGGGTTAATGTAATATCAGTATATGAAAATATAAGTGGAGATAATGATGACCCTTTTAATTCACTAATGAAAAATATAATGAGAGGTGTAAACGAATATTATTCTAAATATACGGCTAAAAATATTCGTGATGGATTAAAAACTAATGCTATGAAAGGCTTATCAATTGGTGGTAGGTCTTTACCTCTTGGCTATAAATCAAATGATGAAAGAGAAATATATGTTGATGAAGAAGAAGCTAAAATAGTTAAAAAAATATTTGAAATGTTTAAAGATAAAAAAACATATGCTGATATTATACGATATTTAAATTTGAATAATGTTAAAACAAAGATAGGAAATGAATTTAATAAAAGCAGTATAAAGAGAATATTAACAAATAAAAAATATATTGGTATTTACATCTATAAAAATGAAGTAATGCCAAAAGGTATACCTAGTATAATAAGTAAAAGTTTATTCGATGAAGTTCAAGAAATGGTAAAAGCTAGGAGAAAAGCACCGGGAAAAGCTAGAAGTAATAGTGATTATATACTTACTGGTAAACTATATTGTGGTAATTGTAAAGAAAGTATGGTAGGTCAATCATCTACTTCTAAAACAAAAGCAAAATACTATTATTATATTTGTAAAGGTAGATTAAACAAGGAATGTAGTTGTAATAGAATTGGGAAAGATAAATTAGAAGATTTTATTTTTGAAAAAACAAGAGAAATTTTAACAACTGAAAATATTGATAAAATATCTAAAAAGATTGTAGAATTTGCTAATGATACAAAACAAGGTCAAGATGAGTTAAAGAGATTAAAAAAAGAATATAAGAAATTAGAAAAAGAAAAACAAGGCTTACTTGATAGTTTAAAATTATCTAGTAGTAATAGTATTAAGATAACTATTATGGAAGAGATGGAAAATGTAGATGACTCTTTAAATAAATTAGGAGTTGAAATATTAAAACAAGAGGCTAATCAATTTAATATAACTCAAAAAGAGGTTAAATTCTTCTTACAACAAATGAGACACGGTAAAATAAATGATATTAAATATAGAAAAATGCTTATTAATACCTTTGTAAATAAAATTTATTTGTATGATGATGGTAGAGTTATGATTATTTTTAATGTAGAAAATAGCACTTACAACGGCACTATGCCACCTAGTGATAACCTTTTGAGTTCTTTTAAGAGTGAAATAGCTCCACCATAGTGATTTTTAGTCGAACTAATCGACTTAATATAAATAAAGGTTAATTTCGGTTAACCTTTTTTATATGTTTTGAGAGGAGTTGATTAGTTATGCAAATAATAAAGGAAAAATATGAAATTGAGGAAACATTAAATAAAAGAGTAAGAAATATATTAATGTTTTTAAATCTTAAAGGTAAACTAGAAGAAGGCAATGTAATTAGTATTGCTAAAACAAATCTTGCATATATTGAACCACATAAATTAAGAATAAAGGATATAACTTATCTATTCTTCAATGATTGTAATGATGTTTATATTGATTCTTTAGAAAACAAAATACCTTTTAATGAACTTCAAAATTATATTAAAACACAAATTAACTAATACCATTCCCTAAATAAGGAATTGACAATTAAAATTAAAATGATAAAATAAATAACCAATAAATGACAAGCAGTATCCGTCTTTATTAGAAAGAGAGGTACTTCTATGATTAAATGCACAATTAGTTTTATATTAGATTATAAGGAGTTAAAGGTATTAGTTAAATAGTTAGTATCTTTGACTCTATTTTTTATGTAAAAGGAGTTGAGAGAAAATGAAGAAAAATGCAGCAATATATTGTAGAGTTTCTACTGAAGATCAAGCAAGAGAGGGTTATAGTTTACCAGAGCAACAAGAAAAATTAAAAGATTTATGTAAATATAGAGATTATAATATTTATAAAGTTTATGAAGATGCTGGAATAAGTGGTAAGGATATGGATCATAGACCAGCATTTATGGAAATGTTAGAAGATGTTAGAGATAAGAAAGTAAATGTAATAGTTGCTTATAAACTTGATAGAGTCACTCGTTCAGTTAGAGATTTAGAAATATTAATTACAGAACTAGAAAAATATGAATGTGCTTTAGAATGTGCTATGGATGATATAAATACATCAACTGCAAATGGTAGATTCTTTGTAAGAATGTTAACAGTTTTATCGCAATTAGAAATTGAAAGAGTATCAGAGAGAGTAAAATTTGGTATGGTTGGAGCTATTAAAGATGGACATATACCAGTAAGAAAGACTTTAGGATTTATGAGAGATGGTAAAAAGCTAGTTGTTAATCCTGAAGAAAAAGAAGTTGTATTAAGAATGTTTGATTTATATTCTAAAGGTTATTCATATTCTAAAATAGCAAATATATTTAATGAAGAAAAAGTATTAAATAAAACAAATTGGAGAGAAAATTCATTACAACATTTACTATCTAATCCACTTTTTAAAGGCGATTTTGTAAGTGGCGGACGAGTTGGAAATCCTATATATTATGAAAATGTTGTTGAACCAATAGTTAGTAAAGAACTATGGGAAGAATGTCAGGTTCAAACTAAAAAGAATACAAGAACTTATCAAAGAAGAAATGATTATATATTTTTTCAAAAAATATTATGTCCAAATTGCCATAGAATAATGGCTTGCAAAGCACCAGGTGGTAAAAAGAAACATTATATTTATTATAAGTGTAATGATTGTGGTTGTTATGTAAGAGAAGATATGTTAGAAGATAAACTGATTGAAGAAATATCTTTAATTATTGAATTTGATATAGTAGTTAGACAGTATTTTGCACCACTTTTAAAGCATAAATTAGAAAATCTTAATGATTTATTAAAGAAAGAGATAAATATCTTAAAAGATAAGATAAATAGACTTAAAGAAGCATATTTGAATCAAATAATAGATATTGATGAATATAAATCAGATAAAGAACATTTAGAAAAGAGAATAAAAGAGACAGGAGATAAATTAAAAGTAGAAAATGAATTAGAAGAATTCAATTTTAGTTTTGATGATGTAATGCTTACTAGAGATTTAGAAAGTATAAAATATATACTTGATCCACTATATCACAATAAGTTTATAAAAACATGGAAAGAATTAATATAAAACAAAAACAAGATTTAATAATGAATTATATAGATTCAATTGAGGTAATAAAAACAAATGATGATGTAAGAATAAAGAATATAAACTTTAGGAATACATTCATAAAAGAATATGCTAAATTATTTGGTGATGGTGGATTAACCAGACATATTAATGTAAGTTCAAACAAAGATACTTCTGAAATGGAAGTATGTTATCCAATGACAAGAGAAGAAGCAGAACAATATGTTGAAAAATTATCAAAGAAATGTCCTATAGAATATGTTGAAGTTAAAAAACAGCAATATGGTAATAATCAATTTAGATTAGATTATATAAATGCAGAAGAAAATACAATCCCATTCAAAATGATTCCAATATTAAATAAAAAAGGAATTAAGAAAGTTGAAAGTTTTGGTGTGATAGGAGTTCCAAGACCACCAATAATATTAGAATTTGAAGAGAATAGTAAAAATTAATAAGTTCGTAAAATAATAATATAATCATTGTCAATATGAAAACTATAAAAAACGTGGTATAATTTATTATGTAAGTGTATGATTAATATTTATTTCATGGATAAATTAAAGAATGAGAGAAGTCAATAAATTATTTTATGGGCAATTGACAAATATAGAATTTAATGATACTATAAAAAACTAAATAAGGGGTGATATTATGTCAACAATAAGTGTAAATAATTTAACATTTGGCTACGATGGAGGGTATACTAATATCTTTGAGAATGTTTCATTTAATATAGATTCTAATTGGAAATTAGGATTTATTGGAAGAAATGGAAGAGGAAAAACAACTTTTTTAAATTTATTACTAGGTAAATATGAATATCAAGGAACAATTAAATCAGATTTAATATTTGATTATTTTCCATTTGAGGTAAAAGATAATACAAAAAATTCTTATGAAATAGCAGAAGAAATAGTACCATATTTTGAAACTTGGAAATTAGATTGTGAAGTTTCTCAATTAGGAATGGACTTAGGTATTTTAGAAAGACCATTTGAAACTCTTAGTAAAGGAGAACAAACACGAGTTTTACTTGGATTGTTATTTTCTAAAGACAATAACTTTTTACTTATAGATGAACCTACAAATCATTTGGATATTGAAGCAAGAGAAATTGTTGCTGAATATTTAAATAGTAAAAAGGGATTTATATTAGTTTCTCATGATAGGCGTTTCTTAGACAATTGTATAGATAATGTTTTATCAATAAAACTAATATTGAGGTTCAAAAAGGAAACTTTAGCTCTTGGTGGGAAAATAAGCAAAGACAAGATAATTTTGAATTAAATCAAAATGAAAAATTAAAAGGTGAAATATCTAGACTAGAAAAATCTGCTAGACAAACAGCGAATTGGTCTGATCAAGTTGAAAAAAGCAAATATAATATTAAACAAGGTGTTGCACCAGATAAAGGTTATATTGGACATAAAGCTGCTAAAATGATGAAAAGATCTTTAGTTGCACGTGATCATAAAGAAAAAGCAATTGAAGAAAAATCAAAATTATTAAAAAATATAGAAACAATGGAAGAACTAAAAATTAGTCCAACAAATTATAGGAGTAACAAATTATTAGAAGTATCAAATCTTAGTATAGATTATGGATGTGGAGATTTATTTGATGAAGTTAGTTTTTCAGTAAACAAAGGAGATAGAATAGAACTAAAAGGAAATAATGGTTCTGGGAAATCCAGTTTAATCAAATTGCTTTTAGGTAAAAAAATAAATTACAATGGGGGATTGTATTTACCAAATGATTTAAAAATTTCATATGTTTCACAAGATACATCTTATTTAAAAGGAAGTTTGAAAAATTTTATATCGGATAATAATATAGATGCAACATTATTTATGTCAATATTAAGAAAATTAGATTTTGATAGAAAAGAATTTGATAGAAGCATTGAAAGTTATAGTGAAGGTCAAAAAAAGAAGGTATTATTAGCTAAGAGTTTATCTGAACAAGCTGATTTATATATATGGGATGAACCTTTAAATTATATAGATATTTATTCAAGATTACAGATTGAAAATTTAATTTTAAATTATAATCCTACAATGATATTTGTAGAGCATGATGAAACATTCTCGGATAAGATTGCCACAGATAAAATTGAGATAAAAAAAAACGAAATTAAAACTAAAAAGCTAATTAGATAGTTATAGATATAGTAGAATTTGTTAGGGGGTATGATTTATGAATTCTAAAATAGCTGTTATTATGCCAGTATATAATGCTGGAAAATTTTTGAAAGGAAGTATCGAAAGCGTTCTTGCACAAAAATTTAAGGATATTTCATTAATATGTATTGATGATGTATCTATCGATGATTCTTCTAAGATAATTGAAGAATATTCTAAGAATGATTCTAGAGTTATTTATCTTAAAAATGATAAAAATTCTGGACCATCTGCAACCAGAAATAGGGGACTTGATTATGTATATGAAAACATGCCTAATGTTGAATATATAACATTTGTAGATGCAGATGATAAAATTGATGAAAATACATTCGAAAAATCATATAATGAAGCAAAAGAACACGATGTAGACATTTTAAATTATAATTTCATAGCAAATACTTATTGGAATTATGATACAAAAGCAATTGGTGATGTTATAGAATATGATAAAGATTGTTTAAATGCAATTTTTGATAGAGAAAACTTTTATACATTCGTTGTATGTTGGAGTAAATTATATAAGAAGGATTTATTAAAAGATATTAGATTTGGCGATTATAAATTTTTTGAAGATGGAGCCTTTGCTTATAAAACATTAGCTAGAGCAAAAAACATACGTGCAATTCCAGATATTTTCTATATTTATAATATTGAAAATCCAAATTCAACTTGTAGTAAATTAGTAGAAAAAGATAGAATTGATAACATATTTAAAGTAATTAGGGATACTTTAGAAGATTGGGATAAATTGGGAATTAAAGAAAATTTTGAAAATAAGTTTGTTGATCATATTTTCTTATATATTTCACTTGTTTGCCCAAATATATTAACTGATGAAAATTATTCAGAGCAAATTGAATCATTATTTGAAAAAGATATTATCGATAGGGATATTAAAGAAAATACAAAATCTTTAATAAAGAAAATGACTCGTCAATAGGTGCTTTATGATTAGAATATCTGAAAGTTATAAAAAAAATATTGTTAATATGTTTCCCAGCATAGGAGAAGAATGGCTAAATCGTATACCTTTTATTGTTGAAAAATACGTTAGGAAATTTAACCTAAAAAATATTGAAGTAATGGAAAATTTAACTTACAATACACTATTATTTGCAGAAAGTCCAAAATATGGTGATATTGTTATGAAAATAGAAATTCCTTTTAAGGAAATGACCATAAGAGAATCCGAAGCACTTATATTAAATAATGGTGAAGGTGCATGTAAATGTTTATTTAAAGATATTGATGATGGTGTAGTTATTTTGGAAAGATTAAAGCCTGGAAATACGCTTTCATCTATTGACGATATAAATGAAAGAATTAGAATATTTAAAGAAGTATCTGATAAATTTAATATTCTATTGGATGATTCATATAAAGGGTTACCAACTTATAAAGAAATTTTAATGAGATCTAAAACTGTTACGAATTCTGATCCTAAAAAATTTGAAATTATCAAAGAATTACTTGATAAAGCAATTAGTGAATATGAATTAATAGAACAAAATAATAATTGTGGATATTTGCTTCACTCTGATTTATATTCAGAAAATATTATAAAATCTGGTAACACCTGGAAAGCAATTGATCCACATGGATTTATAGGACCTAAGATTCTAGATGAAACAATCTTTATTCAAAAGGAACTTGGTGATACTAATTTTAATTTAGATACTTTAAATATACTTTTAGAAAAAATGAGTAAACAATGTAATCATTCTGTTGATGAATTAGCTAAAGCATTTTTTGTAAATTATGTATTGAATATATGTTGGGATTTAGAAGTTAATTTGGATGAAAAACATATTGAAAAATCTATAGAAAAAGCGTCAATAGTAGAAGAAAAGATTAATAAAAAAAATAAAGAATATACGAAAACTTTAAAAAAATCTTAATATCTATTATTAAGTTTTTTTATTAGAGGTGAATTATGAAAAAAATTAATAATATAGTGTTTGATATTGGTGGAGTTTTAGTTGAGAACAGTGAAAATGCAATAAAAACTAAATTTAATCTAACAAATGACGAATTTAAGGAAATTAAAAAGAGTGGTAATATTATTAAACCAAGTTTATTAGGGGAGAAAAATATTATGGATTGTTTTAAAGATTTAAACAGTAATGATGAAATGTTAGAATATATTTTTAATCCTATTAATTATGATGTAACTATTCCTATAAATTTTGATTTATTAAAAATAATTGATGATTTAAAAGCTAAAGGGTATAAAATATATGCACTTTCTAATATGTCACAAGAAACATTTGATTATATAGCAAAAAAGATAGACTATAATAATAGATTTGATGGGGGCATTATATCATTTCAAGTACATTTATTAAAACCAAATAAAAAAATATTTGATTTGTTATTTAAAAAATATAATTTAGATATTGAGGAAACAGTTTATTTTGATGATAATATAATTAATGTTGATAAAGGGAATCTATTAGGAATAGAAAGTATATTGTTTTTGAATAATGAATGTATTACAGATTATTTTAACAACAAAAATAAGCAATTAATATTGAAATAATTAAAAATTTTTTTTAAAATATATTATCTTGCTTTGTTAAAAAAATTGAAAGATTATTTCGATGCAGTAACGTGGTGGATGACACCGCTTTTTTGTTGCTCCTTATTTCCCAAAATTGACAAAATTTTATTAAAATTTTTCTATCAGGATAAGACGATGGTACCACCATCCTCGATTTTTGTTGAAAATACTAGGGATATGGTGACACCAAACTTATTTTGCACTTGCAAAATTGCTCCCAAATTTTAATTAAATTTGGATTTAGCTCTTATTTTATAAGAGATATATCGCTCCCAAAACTGAATTTTTTGAATATTCGTGGGATATTGGCATTTTTAGAGTGATGTCACAATTTTTAATTAAAATAATATAATGTATTTTGATTTTTCATAAATATTTGATATAATCATTATAGAAATTAACCTTATTTGTTTTTCCAAACGTATTCAACTGGGACACCAGATTGATACTAAGCTCGAACCTTTTATAGTTCGAGTTTTAAAATACTTAATTTTATGCTAAAGCATTTATAAAATTAAAATGATTATGTCAACTTAGAAACACACTTGCATAATGACATAATAATTATGCGTGTACAAAGTATTTTTATATTTTGAAATTTATATTAGTTTAATTCAAGTAATGGTAAATATCCCTAATTTATGATAAAATAGAAGTATAATATTGGAGGACTTCTAAATGAGAAAAATTAAAATCAATGGCATTTACAAACACTTTAAGGGAGATTATTATTTAGTTATAGATGTTGCAAATCACTCTGAAACAAAAGAGAAATATGTAGTTTACAGAAGACTATATGGTGATGGAAGTTTATGGATTAGACCAATGTAAATGTTTTTAAGTGAAGTTGATTATGAAAAATATCCTGATGTAAAGCAAAAATATAGATTTGAATTGCAAGAAATTGAAAGCGTAGCAAAATAAAATAGAAAAGTAATTGAACTTGAATCAAAAATTTAATCGTGGAAACAAAGAGTAAATGAAATTTTAAATTTTATATCTGAAAGAGTTAAAGGATTCTTTGGTAATATATTAGTAAATATAAAGATGTTGTAGATGATTTAAGGGAAAGTAATATAATAACTGAAAATGAATATAACAAAATATATGATTTGCATATTAGAAAAGAATCTAAAGAAAGTTATAAAAAAGATAAATTTTTCACTAACATATTGTGCCTTCTTGTTACATAATATTATAGTGATGATAAAATAAAAGTTAATTTAAAGAAAAATATTGACAAAAGACCAATTTATATGTATACTACTAATTGAAATGAAAAAGGAAAGAAGAAGTATCCACTTCTCACCCGATTGCAAAAGCTTTGGGTAAATGCCAATAATGCGATAATTTTGGTTTTTAGGTGGATACTAATAGTATTCATTTTTTTATGGAGGTGTTAGATATCGCAAACAATAATAAAGAAGTATATATTAATGAAAAAATACGTGCAAAAGAAGTAATGGTAATAGGACCTAATGGTGAAAAATTAGGGATAAAACCAATAAAAGATGCTCTTACATTAGCAGAATATGCTGGTTTCGATTTAGTTTTAATCAGTCCTAATGCTAATCCACAAGTTTGTAAAATTATGGATTATAATAAATATAAATATGAAAATAGTAAAAAACAAAAAGAAAACAAAAAGAAACAAAGAGAAGCTAATTTAGACATTAAAGAATACCGTTTATCAGTAACAATAGACGTACATGATTTCAACACACGCGTTAGAAATTCATTAAAATACTTAGAAAAAGGTCATAAAGTAAAAGTTTCAGTTCGTTTTAAAGGACGTGAAATGGCTCATACAGAACTTGGAAGAGAAGTTTTAGAAAGATTTGCTGATGCATTAAAAGAAGTATCAGACGTGGAACAAAAACCTAAAATGGATGGACGTTTTATGACAATGATGCTAATACCCAAAAAAGAGAAATAGGAGGAAGTTTTTATGGCAAATAAAAATAAAAAGAAAACACATAAAGGTATTGCTAAAGTTTGTAAAGTAAGACCAGGTGGAACAATTAAAATTGGAAAACCAGGATCTAGACATAATACTGGTGGAAAAGATACAAAATTCAATAGAAGTTGTAGAAAAGGATCACTTCTTAGTGAATCAGATTACAAAAGAATTAAAGATAATTTAGGAAAATAAGAATTAAGGAGGAAGAAACATGCCAAGAGTTAAAGGTGGAACAATACATAGAGCTAGACGTAAAAAAGTAATGAAACTAGCTAAAGGTTATTTTGGAAGTAAACATAGATTATATAAAACAGCTAAAGAACAAGTTATGCATTCTTTAAAATATTCATATAGAGATAGAAGACAAAGAAAAAGAGATTTCAGAAAATTATGGATTACAAGAATAAATGCTGCTTGCCGTATGAATGACATTAGTTATTCAAAATTTATAAATGGACTTAATATTGCAGGAGTAACAATTAACCGTAAAATGTTATCAGAAATTGCAATTGATTCTGAAGAAGCATTTAGTGATTTAGTAAAAGTAGCTAAAGATGCATTAAATGGAAATTTAAAAGAAGAAAAAGTAGTAAAAACTTCAACTAAAAAAGAAACTACAAAGAAAGAAGCAAAAAAAGAAGAAACTAAAGACTTATCAAAATTAACTGTAGCAGAATTAAAAGAAATGGCTAAAGCAAAAAAAATTGAAGGAATTTCTTCAATGAAAAAAGCTGATTTAATTAATGCTTTAAAATAATCACATTTGTGGTTATTTTTTTGTAAACATTTACAAATTCAAAAATTATATATATAATAATAATTAGGCAGGGGGATATTTATGAAATATAATGACAAAGTAAAAATATCAATAACAGGGGAAGAAAGAAGTAAAAATGAAATAGTTTATAACAATATTATTGAAAACTTAAAACTAACAGAAGAAGAACAAGTTAAATACCTCAAAAATAAAGTTACTAATTTAGAAATTGAAATGCATAATAAAATGATAACAATTCTCTTAATCCTACTAAGTATTATTGGACTAACACTAGGAATTGGATTAATAATTATGGACATCTATATTCTAGGAATTCTTTTTGTAATAGCTACATTTGTTTTTGTTGCCATTAAATTTTATTTAATGTATAAAAAAATGCTTAAAATAACAAAAAGCATGGAATTTGATAAAATAGAACATCTAAGAGATATTCTAAATATGCATTTAAAATAATATGTTTGCAGAATTTTTAAAAAAAGATAATTTTTATTATAATTATATAAAACATTATGCTACAAGAATGGCTAGTACTAATGTTAAAATGGAAGAGATAGCAAAAACAAAAAAGGAGCAAACAATAAATATTTACGAAAATATTATTTCTTTTATTAAGTTAATTGATCAAAATAAGGAAATAACACCATTTGACTTAATAGAAGTAGCTGATAATATAAATAAAACACAAGGAATAACAAAAGGATTCAGAAAAATACAAGTTGATATAAAAAAAGCTGATTTCTTTCCTATCGCACCATATATGGTACCACAGGCAGTATACTCATTATTTGATAATTACAATAATACTTGGAAAGATTTAAATGTTTATGAAAGAGAGGCTTTATTTCATATTAACTTAGTTAGAATTCAACCCTTTGAAGATGGAAATAAAAGAACAGCTAGAATTATAACAAATTATAACTTAGTTAAACAAAATAGAGCACCAATAATAATAGAAAAAGAAGAACTAGATGAATATTGGAATTATATAAATAATTATGATGTTGAAGGATTTACAAACTTCCTAAAAAATAAATCTCAAAAAGAGTTTAAAGAAATGATATATGTGTATGAAAAAACGTGTACTTCAAGTTTGGTATATTCAAAAAAAGATGATAAAAGTTTTTTAGAAGTTGCGCGCAAAATTTTAAAAGACATTCAAAAATTAGAAGAAAAAGAAACTAAAAGAAAATATAAATAGTAAACTTTGCTATTTTTTTTAGTTTTTGGTATACTTATAATTGTGATAAAGACAAGAATTTAGGTGATAAAATGGCAAACTATGATGAAAGTTCAATAAAAATATTAGAAGGTCTAGAAGCAGTTCGAAAAAGACCTGGAATGTATATTGGATCAACTGATAAAAGAGGACTACATCATTTAGTGTGGGAAATTGTTGATAATGCAATTGATGAAGTCATTAATGGTTTTGGTAAAAAAATAAAAGTAACAATTAATGAAGATAAAAGTATTACAGTAGAAGATGAAGGACGTGGAGTTCCTGTTGGAAAACATGCAAGTGGGAAATCAACACCAGAAGTAATATACACAGTTCTTCATGCTGGAGGAAAATTTGAAAGCGGTGGATATAAAGTATCTGGTGGACTTCATGGAGTAGGTGCGAGTGTTGTTAACGCCTTAAGTAAATGGATGGAAGTAAACATAAAAAGAGATGGTTATGAATACTATATTCGTTTTGAAAATGGTGGAAAAACAACAATTCCATTAAAAAAATTAGAAAAAACAGGAAAAACTGGAACAAAGGTAAGATTTTTACCTGATGATACCATTTTTTCCACAATTAACTTTTCATTTACAACTATTTGTGAAAGAATGCAAGAATGTGCTTTCTTATTAAAGGGATTAACAATTGAAGTTGAAGATATAGAAGACGATAAAAAAGAAATATTTCATTATGAAAATGGTCTTGAAGCCTTTGTAGAATACATTAATGATGATAAGAAGGCATTGCATAAAGTTGTTAATTTTGAAGGATCAAAAGATGATATAAATGTTGAAGTATCTTTTCAATACACAGATACTTATTCTGATAACATTATATCGTTTGTCAACAATGTAAAAACTAATGATGGTGGAACACATGAAGTAGGATTTAAAACAGCTTTAACACGTGTTTTTAATGATTATGCAAGAAGTAATGGTTATTTAAAACCAAAAGATAAAAATTTAGAAGGACCAGATACAAGAGAAGGACTAACAGCTGTAATAAGCTTACAAATACCTGAAAATTTACTTCAATTTGAAGGACAAACAAAAGGTAAATTAGGAACACCACAAGCAAGAACAGTTGTGGAAAATATTGTATCGGAAAAATTACAATTTTTCTTAGAAGAAAATAAAGAAATTGCAACCAAAGTTATTGGAAAAATGATAAAAAGCAAACAAGTAAGAGAAGCAGCTAGAAAAGCAAGAGATGAAGCACGAAATGGAAAAGGAAAGAATAAAAAAGAACAAGCTATAAGTGGAAAACTTGCTCCAGCTCAAAGTAAAGATGCTACTAAAAATGAATTATTCTTAGTCGAAGGTGATTCAGCAGGTGGATCAGCAAAACTTGGGCGTGATAAAAAATATCAAGCCATTTTACCACTTCGCGGAAAGGTATTAAATACTGAAAAAGCTAAAATGGAAGATATCTTTAAAAATGAAGAAATTAATACAATGATTCATACAATAGGAGCTGGTGTTGGAAGTGACTTTGAAGTAAAAGATTCTAACTATGATAAAGTTATTATCATGACCGATGCCGATGATGATGGTGCCCATATTCAAATTTTACTTATAACCTTTTTCTATCGTTATATGAAACCATTAATAGAAGCTGGAAAACTATATATTGCTATGCCACCTTTATATCAAATAAGTTGTGGTAAAGAATCATATTACGCTTGGACAGAAGAAGATAGAAAAGAAATTTTAGAAAAATTTAAAGGTAAAAAATCACAAACACAAAGATATAAAGGACTTGGGGAAATGGATGCAATGCAACTTCGTGAAACGACAATGGATCCAAATAAAAGAAGTTTAATTAAAGTAAATATAAATGATGGTGCCCTAGCTGAGAAACGTGTGAGTGTTCTAATGGGAGATAAAGTAGAACCTAGAAAAGCCTGGATAGAAGAAAATGTTGACTTTTCACTAAAAGATGATTATGAAGGATAAAGGAAGTACGCAAAAAGTATTTCTTTTTTTTCTTTTGAATATAATAAAATAGTTTATAGAAAATAGGATAAAAATGGAAAATGATGAAATACAATATATAATAAAAAACAGTACTTTTATAAAAAATAATCTATTAAATAAAGTTGATGATAATTTAAATTTATTAATGATTATTTTTATTATTTTAAATGAAGAAGATAAAAATAAAAAAAAGAAAAATTTGCTTTTATTAGAAAATTATATTAATGAAAATACAAAGATAAATATAGAAAATAATGACAAAGATTTTTTAAATATTATTTCAACTATTAATTTGTTTATAAGAAAAGCATATAATGATGATTCTAAAGCAAAAAAAATGACTGAACAGATAAATCAATATTTAATATACTTAAATTCTAAAGAAAAAAAATACAGTTTACGTATATCTTAAAAAGACTTATTTTTCAATGTTTTTTTTGCATTCATCCATATTTTTTGTTATAATTAATTAGGTGATACTTAATGGACGTAATAAACAAAATATATGATTATGCTTTAGAAGAAATAATGGGAACAAGATTTGAAAGATATTCTAAATCAATTATTCAAGATAGAGCATTACCAGATATAAGAGATGGATTCAAACCAGTTCAAAGAAGAATTTTATATGCAATGTATCGTGATCATAATACATTTGATAAACCATATAAAAAATCGGCTAAAGCAGTTGGAAATATAATGGGTAATTACCACCCACATGGAGATTCATCTATTTATGATGCAATGGTTCGTATGAGTCAATGGTGGAAACAAAGTACTCCATATATTGATATGCATGGTAATAATGGTTCAATTGATGGTGACTCAGCAGCAGCCATGCGTTATACGGAAGCAAGACTTGCTAAAATAAGTGGAGAATTATTAAAAGATATAGATAAAAATACAGTTGAAATGGTCTGGAATTTTGATGATACTGAAAAAGAGCCAGTTGTTTTACCAGCAAAATTTCCGAATTTATTAGTAAATGGAGCAACAGGAATTAGTGCAGGATATGCAACAAATATTCCAACGCATAATTTAGGTGAAGTAATAGATGCAACTATCAAAAGAATTGATAGTCCAAATTGTCGATTAGATACTATCTTAGATATTGTTAAAGGGCCGGATTTTCCAACCGGTGCTATTGTCGAAGGTAAAAAGGGAATAATTGATGCCTTTACAACTGGACGTGGAAAAGTAATTGTTAGATCAAAAATTGAATTTGCAAAAGAAAAAGGTAAAACAAAAATAATTGTTACAGAAATACCTTTTGATGTAAATAAAGCTAACCTTGTAAAAAAAATAGATGAAATTAGAATTGATAAAAAAATAGATGGAATTGCTGAAGTATTAGATGAATCAAACTTTGAAGATCCAACTCGTATAGGTATTTTATTAAAAAAAGATGCTGATCAAGAATTAATCTTAAATTATTTATTAAAAAATACAGATTTACAAATATCTTATAACTATAATATGGTTGCTATTGTAAATGGACGTCCAATGACTGTTGGAATTCTTAAAATAATTGATGAATATATTAAACATCAAAAAGATTTTATTAAAAGAAGAACACAATTTGATTTAGATACAGCACGTGCTCGTATGCATATTGTTGAAGGATTGATTAAGGCTTTATCAATTTTAGATGAAGTGATTAAAACAATTAGATCATCTAAGAATAAAAGTGACGCTAAAATAAATTTAGTTAAAGAATATAAATTTAGTGAAATTCAAGCAGAAGCAATTGTTGTTTTACAACTTTATAAATTAACCAATACAGATGTAACACAATTAAATGAAGAAATGGAAAAACTAAAAAAAGAAATATTTATCTTTGAACAAATATTAAATAATGAAGAAGCCTTAAAAAGAGTTATGAAAAATGAACTTAAGGCTGTTAAAGCAGAATATGCAACACAACGTAAAACAGAGATAAAAGAAGAAATAACAGAAATAAAAATAGATACAACTAAGATGATTCCTAAAGAAGATTGTATTGTCATTGTAACAGATGAAGGTTATGTTAAAAGAACATCACTTAGAAGTTATGATGAGAGTGTAGAACCAACTTTAAAAGAAGGAGATTTCATAATTGGTAAATATAAAATGAATACAATGGATACTATTTTATTGTTTACTGATTTAGGTAATTATTTATATATTCCTGTTTATGAAATACCTGATTTAAAATGGAAAGAATTAGGAAAACATGTTAGTAATATTATTAAGATTTCATCAGAAGAAAAGGTCATTTATTCTTTACCAGTTTATGATTTTGAAACTCAAAAAAATATAACTATATTCACACAAAACGGAATGGTAAAAAGATCAAAACTTATCGATTTTAAAGTTCAAAGGTATTCAAAACCTATTGTTGCAATTAAACTTAAGAATGATGATAAAGTTGTTAGTATCACAGATAGTACTGATGAGAATGTCTTTATAACAACAACAAATGGTTATGGTCTTTGTTATAAAACCGAAGAAATACCTGTTACTGGACTTAAAGCGAGTGGTGTAAAGGCTATAAATTTAAAAAATGATACTGTAGTAAGTGGACATTTATATAGTAATGATATGGAATATTTAACTGTAATTACTAAGAAAAATACAGGAAAAAGAATTAAATTAAATGAATTTGAATTAACTTCTAGAGCTAGAAAAGGTGTTCAAATTATAAGAGAAGTAAAAACAAATCCATATTATGTATTAAAAACTTTTATTACTAATTATAAACAAACTTTAGGACTTAAAACAAAAGATGAAATAGTAACTATCAAACTTACTGATTTACCAATCAACGATCGTTATTCAACAGGAACAAATATTATTAAAAGTGAAATAATAGATGTATTTGAAACAAAAAAACTAGTTGAAAAGGAAACAAAAGAAGAAAAAATAGAAAAAGAAAATATTTCATTAGAAACAATTGATGAAAAAATAATGACAATTGATGATTTCTTGGATGATTTTGAAAGTTCTAATTAAAAATTAATTGAATATAAATTTATAACACTTGTAAATTAGTTTAAATTTATGTACAATGAAAAAGAGAGGATGATATTATGGAATTATTATTTGATATATTAAAAGTATTAGGTGGAGTAATTATTGGAGCAATCGTAGGATTTATTTTAGCTCGTAACTATATGAAAAAATATATGAAAAAAAATCCACCAATTAATGAACAAATGATCAAAGCAATGATGATGCAAATGGGACGTACTCCTAGTCAAAAACAAGTTAATCAAATGATGAAACAAATGAATAAATATATGGACTAAAGAAAATTTATATTTTCTTTTTTTTATGGACAAAATAAATTTTTATTCTTATTACATATTCTTAATTAGGAGTGATTTAATGTTTCAAAAAATAATAAAATATTTATTTAAAGATTTCTATATTTTTACAGCAGCTTATTCTAATAACGTTTTTCCAGATCCCTTATCCAAAGAAGAAGAGGATGAATGCGTAAAAAAAGCAAAACTAGGAGATCAAGAAGCAAGAAATAAATTAATAGAACATAATTTAAGATTAGTTGCTCATATTGTAAAAAAATATGAACATAAAAGAGATGATGCTGATGATTTAATTAGTATTGGAACCATTGGTCTAATAAAAGGAATAGATAGCTATTCATATAAACATGGAACTAGAATAACTACTTATTGTGCTAGATGTATTGAAAATGAAATTCTAATGTATTTTCGAAGTGATAAAAAAAATAATAAGAATATAAGCTTAAATGAACAAGTAGGATTTGATAAAGATGGGAATGAAATAACCTTTTTAGATATATTGAAAACCCCTAATCCTGATTTCGCAATGGATATTCATAATCAAAATAATATTTCTCTTTTAAAAGACTATTTTAAAGTTTTAAATGAAAGAGAAAAAGAGATAATTACTAAAAGATATGGATTAAATAATACAAATGAGGTAACACAAAAAGAAATAGCAAAAGAACTTGGAATATCTAGAAGTTATGTATCACGTATTGAAAAAAGAGCACTTACCAAAATGTTAAGAGAATTTATAAAAAATAAGAATCATACATTTTAAAGAGTTATTAACTCTTTTTATATATTTCACTATTTTTATTTTTTTAGTACTTGACAATACAAGATACTTGATATAAAATGGTATCAGTGAGGTGATAGTATTAATACGCAATTTAAAAAAGGAGTGTTAGAATTAATTGTTCTACTTTCTGTAAATAAAAAAGATATGTATGGATATGAACTTGTAGAAGAAGTATCAAAAGTAGTTGACGTTAATGATGGAACAATTTATCCATTACTAAAAAGATTAACTAACGAAAAATACTTTGAAACATATTTAGTTGAATCAACAGAAGGACCTCCTAGAAAATATTATAAAATTACCATTTTAGGAAAAGAAAAAATGAAAGATACCTTAGAAAATTGGAGTAGTTTTGAAAAAGCTGTTAATAAATTTATAAAGGAGTGTGGGAAAAATGACTAAGGATAAATTCTTGCGTGAGTTAGAAAAAAAATTATCAATTTTAAGTGAAGAAGAAAGAAAAGATACCATAAATGAATATCGAGATATAATTGAAGAAAAAGTAAAACATGGTAAAAAAGAAAGTGAAGCTGTAAAAGAATTTGGAAGCATAGATGAACTTTCTAAAGAAATTTTAAATGCTTATAAAATAAACCCTGATTATAAATCAAAAGATTTTGTTGACGGAGCTGAAGAATTAATTAGGAAAGGTGCTAAAAAAATATCAGAAGTAACTGATGATGTTGTGGATAGTATAAAACAATCAGACTTTGAATGCACAACAAGTAATGTTTTTGGAATAATTTTAAAAGTAATTATTCTTCTAATCTTTTTAGCTATTTTAAAAATACCAATCTATTTTGCATCAGAACTTGGATCAAGTGTATTTAGAATAGGGGTAGAACCATTTGCAACTATCTTCTCTTGGATATGGAAAGGATTAATTGAAATTGTTTATTTAGGTATATGCGTTTTACTTATCGTTAAACTTATAACAGATTATTCTAAAAAAGATAAAACATCAAAAACAAATTCAAAAGTTAAAAATACTAAAATAGAAGAAAAAACAACAAAAGAAAATAAAAAAGTAAAAAAAAATGACACTTTTGAAACAATTGTATTAATTTTAGTTAGATTATTTGTTATATTTACAATCATAATACCATTAGTATTTGTTGCCTTTTTATTTATTGTTGGATTAGTTATTTTAATTTATCTATTATGTAAAGGTATAGGTGTTTATGGTTTCTTAATTGCAACATTAGGATGTTTAGGATTTATTATTTGTATAATTGATTTAATTTATAGAGGATTAATTGCAGATAAAAAAATATATTTATATCCTTTTTTAATCAATATTTTACTAATAATAATTGGTGGGGTTATGTCAATTTCATATATATTTGATTTTGAGTATCATGATTCTTTACCACAAAATAGATATGAAACAAAAACAGAAATATTTATGGAAGATATAGATAAAAAAACATCTATTTCTAATTATAAAAAAGAAATTATTGTTGATAACAGTATTGAAGATAATAAAATAAAAGCAGAGGTTACATATTATCCAAAATTTGTAAGTATTGAAAAACATGAAGATACAGATGAAGATAAGGATTACATCAGTTTTGTAACTAATGAAAAAGATACAACTTTCAGCCTAAATAATAAATATACAAAAATGATAATGAAAGATATAAAAAATAAGAAAATTTACAATTATAATGAATTTAATGATGTTAAAGTAAAGATATATGTAAATGAAAAAACAAAGGATTTAGTAGAAAACTAAATCTTTTTTTTGCAGGAATTTATCTTTAAAGAAAAGTATTTATAATTAGAGATAATTTTGTCGAGTGAAACATCTAACTACTTTTGTCGAATGTGTATAAAAGAAGAAAATCATGTGCTAAATTATACTAGGAAGGTGAGCAAAATGTTAGAAATAAATTTGGAATTTAGAAAGGGAATTTTCTTTGTTAGACTTAAAGGAAAATTAACGAAAGATACTGTTTATAAACTAAAAGAAGAAGTAACCAAAAGAATTCTAAAGAGTGGAATAAGAAATGTTGTTTTTAATATTGAAGAGCTAGAAGAAATAGACTTAAAAGGAATAAGCAGTCTACTTTATAACTATGAAATATGTAATAAAAATAATGGTAAATCATTATTATGTGGTATAAAAAATTATAAAATAAAATTAAAATTAGAACAATCCAGATTACTTAAATATATAAATGAAACAGAAAATGAACTTAGTGCTTTTAAAATAATGAATGTATAAGGAGGAAATATGACAAACGAACAAATAATGGAATATAAAAATTATATTATGTCACTAACTAAATATTTTGAAGGTTATAAGAATAAAGAAGATTTATTTCAAGTAGGATGCATAGGACTTATGAATGCTTATTCTAAATTTGATCCAAGTTACGGCGTTAAATTTTCAACATATGCTTATTCACATATTTTAGGTGAAATGAAAAAATTAGTAAGAACAGATAAAGGAATAAAAATCAGTAGGAATATAACAAAACTAAAATTAAAAATTGAAAAAGCTAATATTTTGCTCTCCCAAAAGCTTATGAGAATGCCAACTATTAAAGAATTATCAGAGTTTTTAGATGTGGATGAAAATTTAATTACTGATAGTATTGCAACAACAAATATTATTCAAAGTATTGATGAACCACTTAGCTTAGATAGTAAAGAAGTAACCCTTCATGATTATGTGGCAGAAAAAAGAGAAGATATTAATACTTTAATTGCTCTTAGAGAAGAATTAAATAATTTATCAAAAGAGGAACGAAATATAATTGAAGGAAGATATCTATACGATTTAACGCAAAGTGAAATAGCAAAAAAACTTGGTATGACCCAAGTTCAAGTATCGAGAAAAGAAAAAAAGATAAAACAAAAAATCAAAACAGAATTAACAGTATAAAAAGCCATTAAATGGCTTTTTTTGTATATACTTTAGAATTATTTTTTCTATTAATATGATCAATAATAATATCATATAAGAAATCATATTCTTTTGGGAAAGTAAAGAATCCTTCTTCTAAATAATTTCTTTGTTCTTCATCAGATTCAGTTACAAAATCGAAAACTTCTTTACGACCTTTAACAATTTTTGATTTAGAACCTAATTTTATCATCATTTCATTACGACTAATAATTTCAATTTGTTCTAAGATTTCTTTTTCAGAATCTGTTCCTCTTCTAACAAAACCTTTAAAAATAGAATCAAAACTATCATCAATTGCATAATAATTTAAATCAACTTTATTTGTAATATCGTTATAAAATACAACCTTTCTTATTGTCCATTTTTCATTATTTGCTTTTGAAATAGAATAAATTAAATATTCTAAAACTTCATCTAAACTAAATTTGGTTTTATTTCTAAAACTATTTTTTGCTTCTAATCCTAATTTATAATTTTGATTAAATAAATCACTTATTTTTTCAGCCTCTAATTCATAATTAAACCCTTGATTTTCCATCAAAAAAGCCCCCTTTTTAATAATTTAGTCGCTATAATACAACAAAAAATTAAATTTGTAAAGGGTTTTGTATAAAAAAATTTAAAAAATACATAATAAAATAAGGAGGAATAATATGGAAAAAAATAAATATAAGGATTTGGTAAGTAGCCATACACCAAAAGAAAATCGTCTTTATAATGGAATGATTGCTTTTATAATTGGAGGAATTATGGGAGTAATTGGAGAAATTTTAGTTGAAATGTATTCTTACTACTTAAATATCCCAACTAAAGAAGCAGGACCATTTATGATAATCACTTTAATTTTTATAGGATGTTTACTTACATGTTTTGGCTTTTTTGATAAATGGGTTAATTTTGCGAAAGCAGGACTTATTGTTCCAATTACAGGTTTTGCGCATTCTATGATGAGTGCGGCATTAGATTATAGAAAAGAAGGATTGGTTACAGGACTTGGTGCGAGTATGCTTAAACTAGCAGGTTCAGTTATTATTTTTGGCGTTGTTAGTGCTTATGTATTTGGACTTATAAGAATCTTATTATTTGGAGGTCAAGTATGACATTTAAATATAAAAATGTATATATAAATGAAACGTCAACTGTAACTGGACCTTATGAGAAAAATGGACCATTAAGTAATTACTTTGATAAAAGTTTTAATGATTTTTATTTTGGAAAAAAAACTTGGGAACAAGCTGAAAGCAAATTAATTGAAGAAAGTGTAGATATGTTACTTGGAAAAATAGGAACGACAAGGTTTGATATTGATTTATTTATATCAGGAGATTTATTAAATCAGATTGTAGCATCTAATTATGCCGCTAATAATTTAAAAATACCTTATTTAGGGATATATAATGCTTGTGCAACTAGCGTAGAAGGATTAATAATTGCTTCAAATATGATTGAGGCAAAACAAATAAAAAATTGCATCTGTACAACATCATCTCATAATAATGCAGCTGAAAAACAATTTCGTTATCCTGTTGAATACGGAGGACCTAAACCTAAGACAGCGACATTTACAACAACTGGTAGTGCTAGTGCTTATTTAACAAGTATTAAAAAGGGCATAAGAGTAGAAAGTGGAACAATTGGAATAGTTGCTGATTTAGGAATAAAAGATGCTTATCACATGGGAGCTGTAATGGCACCGGCTTGTGCAGATACTATTTTTAGACATTTAAATGATACTAAAAGAGATGCAAGTTACTATGATCTTATATTAAGTGGGGATTTAGGTATATATGGTAAAGAAATTTTAATTGATTATATGCAAACAGAATATGGGATAGAATTAAAAAACTACAATGATACTGCTACTATGATATACGATTTAAATCGTCAACCAGTTTATGCTGGAGGATCAGGACCAGCTTGTGCACCGCTTGTCACATATAGCTTTATTTTTGATAAAATGCGTAAGAAAAAATTAAAAAGAGTACTACTAGTTGCAACAGGAGCTTTAATGTCACCAACAATGGTTAATGAAAAAATGACTATTCCAAGCATCGCACATGCTATTAGTTTGGAGGTTATAGAATGATTTATATAAATGCTTTTATATTTGCTGGTTTTATTTGTCTATTGGGACAAATAATTTTGGATAATACCAAATTAACGCCAGGACATGTAACAACTATCTTTGTCGTTTTGGGAGCTTTCTTAGATGTTTTTAGTATTTATGATAAATTTGTTTTATTTGCCGGTGGAGGAGCATTAGTACCTATTACTAGCTTTGGACATTTACTTATTCATGGTGCATTAGAAAAAGCTCAAGATTTTGGACTAATGGGACTAGCCATGGGAATGTTTGATTTAACCTCATCAGGAATTATTTCAGCTATTGTTATATCATTTTTTCTATCACTTATTTTTAGTCCTAAAGATTAGAAAGTCACATTTGTGATTTTTTTTTGTAAATTTATATAAAAAATAAATTTTTTAGTACAATTTTTCTATATTTTCTTTTTATTCAATCAAAAAATTGTTATAATATAAAATAGGTGATACTATGAAAAAAACTAAGATAATAGCGACAATTGGACCAGCTAGTATAAAAAAGGAAGTATTAAAGGAACTTATTTTAAATGGTATGGACATAGCTCGTATAAATCTAGCTTATGCAGATGGTGATTTTTGTAAAGAAGTTGTATCCAAAATAAATGAATTAAATAAGGAATTAAATACTTATGTGTCTATTATGTTTGACTTAAAAGGACCAGATGTAAATGTTTTAAAATTTGCTGGAGGGAAAGCTTTTCTTAAACAAGGTGATACGATAAGAATTTATGATCAAAATGTTTTAGGTGATAATACCAAGTTTTCTGTAAGCTATGAACATTTTGTTCGAGAAGTAGATCTTGATACAATTATCAAAATAAATGATGGCTTAGTAGAATTACAAGTTGTAGGAAAAACTAATGATAACTTAATTTGCGAGGTAAAAAAAGAAGGATATGTAGAAGATTATAAAAGTATCAATGTTATTGATAAAAAATTAAAAATGCCTTTTATTAGTAAAAAAGATAGAGAAGATATTAAACTTGCATGTGATTTAAATATTGACTTTTTAGCTTTATCATTTATATCAAGTTATGAAGATGTAATGAGTATTAATGATATTTTAATTGAACTTGATAATGATCATATTGCTATTATTCCTAAAATTGAAAACGAAAGAGCTTTAGAAGATATAGATGATATTATTAAAATAAGTGATGGTGTTATGATTGCCCGTGGAGATTTAGGAGCAGAAATTCCAATGGAAAGAATTCCTGGAATTCAAAAAATAATTATTAACAAATGTCATACAGCTGGAAAAGTAAGCATTGTAGCAACTGAAATGTTATCTACTATGGAAAATGTATCACGTCCAACAAGAGCAGAGGTATCAGATGTAGCTAATGCTGTTATTGATGGCGTTGATAATGTTATGTTATCAGGCGAGACTACGATTGGTAAATACCCAGCTCAAACTGTTGCCATGATGAATAAAATTGTTACATCAGCTGAAGAAGATATCAATTATTATGAATTTTTAGATAAAACAATGCGAACAGAAAAACAAGATATAACAGGTTCGATCGCTCATAGTGTTGTTGAGTGTAGTAATAGATTAAAATGTGAATTTATAGTTACACCAACTATGAGTGGTTACACAGCTAAAAAAATAAGTCGTTTTAGACCAAAAGCTGTTATTTTAGCTCTTAGTCCAGATATTAATACAGTAAAAGAGTTAAATATGTATTATGGTGTTTATCCTATTTTGATAGATGAACTTAAATCATTTGATGAAATAATGATTAAATCAAAACAATTAGCAAAAAAATTATTAAAAGAAGAAAAAGGAAAAATTATAATAACTGGAGGTTATCCATTTAGTGATACAAAACACACTAATTTTATGAAAATAGAAGAATTATAAGGGGTGAATATATGTATAATTTAGGAGACCAATTTACGTTTGATTATAGTAAGGCTATAGCAAATAAAGAAAATATTATTCAAGGGGATAAGTATCGTTTTACAGTCTTAAGTGAAAGATTAATTAGAATGGAATATAGTGAAGAAGGATTTTTTGAAAATCGACCTACTGAACTTGTCTGGTATCGAAATATGCCACCCGTTAAATTTGAAAAAAGCGAAGATAGTAAATATTTACAAATAAAAACTAAATATTTTGAATTAAACTACGTTAAAAATAAAAGTTTTGCAGGAAGTAAACTTAATCCAACAGCTAATTTAAATGTAAAATTACTTAACACTGATCGTGTTTGGTATTATAATCATCCAGAAGTTAGAAACTATGGAGCACCTTCTTTTTCTCTTGATGATAACGTAGGTGATCCTAAATTACAAAAAAGCCTATACTCCGTAGACGGATTTGTTTCTATTGACGATTCTAATACAAATGTCTTTACAGAAAGTGGCGTTTTAGAAAAAAAAGAAAGTAATAGTAAAGACATATACCTTTTTATGTATTTAAAAGATTTTGCTTTATGTCTTAAAGATTATTTTTCACTTACAGGATATCCTAATTTAATTCCAAGATATGCTTTAGGAAATTGGTGGAGTAGAAATACTAATTATAATGAAGACCAAATTAAAAATTTAGTTAATGAATTTGAACTAAATGAAATACCTTTATCTATTCTTTTACTTGATAAAAAATGGCATATAACTAGTCAAAAAAATAATGGATTTACATGGAATCCTGACTTATTTACAAATCCTAAAGAACTAATTTCCTTTATCCACAGTAAAAACATAGCAGTAGGGCTTAATGTTAATCCTTTAGATGGTATTTATCCACAGGAAAAAAATTATGAAATTCTTACCAACTATTTACAAAAAGATGAAAAAGGAAATATTCCGTTTAATGTTTTTGATCCTAAATGTATAGATGCTTATTTAAAAATACTAATTCATCCTTTAGAAAGTGATGGCGTCGATTTCTTTTGGAATGATAGTGAAGAAGTAAACAAAAAAAATGATTTATTTGTTTTAAATCATTATCAATTTTTAGATAATATTAAAAATAAAAGGTCAATGATTTTAACTAGAAATTCCTCAGTAGCAGCTCATAGATATCCTGTTTTATATTCTGGTAAAACAATTGTAGGGTGGGATACACTAAAAACATTACCATATTATAATGGTTGTGCTACTAATATTGGACTTACCTTTTTAGCCCATGATGTTGGTGGATACTATAAAGGTACAGAAGATAATGAACTATATACACGTTATGTTCAACTTGCAACTTTTAGTCCAATTCTTAAATTTGGATCAGAAGATGGAAAATATTATAAAAGAGAACCTTGGAAATGGGGAATTAAAACTTATAGTATTGTTAAAAAATACTTAAATTTGAGACACCGTTTAATACCATATATATATTCTGAATGTTATAAATATTCAAGATATGGAATGCCACTTATAATTCCTTTATATTATAACGTTCCAACAATGTATGATGATTTAAATTTTAGAAATGAATACTTTTTTGGAAATGAATTATTCGTTTGCCCTATAACTACCAAAAAAGAATATTTAATTAATCGTGTAATTCATAAATTTTATCTACCAGAGGGCGTATGGTATGACTTTGTAAATGGAAAAAAATTTATTGGTGGAAGAAAACATTTATCATTCTTTAATGATGAAGATTATCCTGTTTTCGCAAAAGCTGGATCAATTGTTACTTTAAGTAATGATAATGAACTAAATAGTACCAAACCACCTAAAAATTTGGAAATTCAAATCTTCCCAGGAAGAACTAATACATACAAAATGTATGAAGATGATGGTGTAACAGAAGCTTATAAAAGTGGAAATTACCTATTAACAGCAATCGATTATAACTACTTACCAAACAATTATACAGTTATAATTAGACCATTAGAGGGAAAAACAAATATTGTACCAGAAGTTAGAAATTATAAAATTGTCTTTAGAAATACGAAAGAAGCAAATGATGTTATAGCATATTTCAATAGAAGTAAAAAAATATGTTAAAGGGACAGATTTTATTATTGAGATTGAAAATGTTTCAACAATAGGTCAATTAACACTTAATTGTAAAGGAAAAAATATTGAAATAGATGCTGCTAGAATTATAAATGATGATATCGAATCAATTATTTCAGATTTACAAATTAAAACATCATTAAAAGAAGAAATAGATGCTGTATTCTTTAGTGATTTACCTATTAAAAAGAAAAGAATTGAAGTTAGAAAATTAGCAAATAAAGGTTTAGAAAAGAATTTTGTAAAGTTATTTTTGAAACTTCTAGAGTACATTGATCAAATATATAGATAAGAAATTAAAATTTGATTAAAGATTTAATAAGTGCTATACTTATAGAGTTAAAAGTTTTTCGAGGTGAACAAAATGAAAAAAATAAAAGATTATAATTTTAAAGAAAAAATGGGTAATTTTAAGGTTAAATCACAAAATTATGTTAAAACAAATATTTTATTTATGACTTTTGTTATATCTTCAGTTATAAATGGATGCTTAATTAGATTTTTAACCGTTAAAAATTACTTTGATATAAAACCAATTATTGCTGATTTAGCTATTATATTAATATTAGGAGCTTTTGGTTATTTTATAAAACCAAAGCACCAATTTAAATACTTTTTCACAATATCATGTATTTTTGTAGTTTTATGTGTTATTAATTCAATGTATTATACAAATTACTTATCATTCGCATCATTTTCTTTATTAGAAACATCATTACAAGTAGTGGACGTAGGAGATGCTGTTGTAGAAAATGTTATGGAAATGAAGGATTTCTGCTATATTTGGCAAATTCTAGCTATGATTTTTGTTCATAAAAGTCTAAAAAAGAAAAAGTATTATGATCGCGTTTCAAAGATAGAGGTTGGTCGCGTTAGAGCTGTAAACACTTTAATTGTTGGACTTATTTTAATTGGATTATTTATTTCAACAATGAGTTCTATTGATATTAGTCGTCTTAGTAAACAATGGAACCGTGAATATATTGTTATGCGTTTTGGTATTTATACATATCAAATAAACGATTTATTCGCAACTGTAAAATCACAATTAAATCCATTATTTGGTTATGATAAAAATGCTAAAAAATTTAGGGAATACTATGAAAATAAAAAAGATGAAACTAAAACAAATGAATATACAGATATGTTTAAAGGTAAAAACATTTTACTAATACACGCTGAAAGTATTCAAAACTTTACTTTAAATACAAGTTTTAACGGTGTAGATGTTGCGCCAAATCTAAAAAAACTTGCTAGTGAAGGATTATATTTTTCTAACTTTTATGCTCAAGAGAGTGTTGGAACTAGTAGTGATAGTGAGTTTACTCTTAGTACATCTCTTATGCCAGCTAGTAGTGGAACTGTTTTTGTTAGCTACTGGGATAGAGAATATGAAACTCTGCAAAAATTATTAAAAAAACAAGGGTATTATACTTTTAGTATGCATGGTAATAACTGTTCCTTCTGGAATCGTAATAATGCTCATAAAAGTCTTGGATATGAAAAATTCTATTGTTACAATAAAGATTTCAATATTGATGAAACAATAGGATTAGGATTATCTGATAAATCATTCTTTAGACAAGCTAGTGAAAAAATCAAAAAAATAAGTGATGAACATACTAACTTTATGGGAACTTTGATTATGCTTACTAATCACACACCATTTTCAGATATTGAAAGTCATAGTGATTATGAAGTAACATATAAATATAAGAAAACAAATGAAGAGACAGGACAAGAAGAGGAAGTTACTGCTCCATACATGGAAGGAACTAAACTTGGAAATTACTTTAAATCAGTTCATTATGCTGATGAGGCTATAGGTCAATTAATTGATGAATTAGATCAAAATGGTGTTCTTGATAATACTGTAATCGTTATCTATGGAGATCATGACGCAAAATTGAAAAAATCAGAATTTAAACGTTTCTATAATTACGATCCTGAGACTGATTCTGTTTTAGACAAAGATGATCCTAATTATAAAGAAGTAGATTATTATCAATATGAATTAAATCGTAAAGTACCATTTATTATTTGGTCAAAAGATAATAAAGATAAAGCCAAAGAAACAAAAAAAATAATGGGTATGTATGATGTAATGCCAACTTTAGGAAATATGTTTGGATTCAAAAGTAAATATGCTTTAGGACATGATATATTTAGTGTTGATGAAAATGTTGTATTCTTCCCAGATGGAAATTGGTTAACTGATAAAATGTATTATAATCAAAGTAAAGAAGAAGGAAAACTATTGAATCCTGATGATACTGTTAGTGTTGATTATATTCAAAAATATAATAAATTAGCTGATGAAGCCGTTTCTATTTCTGATTCAATTATTGTATATGACTTAATTAAAAAGGAAGAAGCAAAAGAAAAATTAACAAGTGAGGTAACAAATGAAAGCAAATAAAAAGAAAAGAAAATTAAAAACATCTTTTATATTAACGATTTTAATAATAATAATAATCGCAATTTTAGGTTTTTGCATTAAAGACATCTTCGATAGTTTAAATACTAAATCACAAAAGAAAGTTGAAGTACTTGATACCATTAAAGGGTATGGATATCAACTTAATGAAAATGATCCTGAGTATTTTAAAGAATTATTCAAAAAATTAAAAAAAGAATTAGAAAGTGACGATATGGATGAAGAAGAATATGCTAAAATAATGAGTAAAATGTTTATAGCAGATTTCTATTCATTAGATTGTGCAATCAACAAAAATGATGTTGGTGGAACACAATTTGTTTATAAAGATTATCAAAATGATTTTGAATCTTATGCTAAAGATACTGTTTATCGTTACGTAGAAAATAACATCTATAAAAATAGAAAGCAATCATTACCAAATGTTGAAAAAGTGTCGGTTTCAAAAATTGAGCAAGATGCTTATGAAACAGAAGTAGCAAGTGATGATAAAGCTTATTATGTAACTTTAAAAATTACATATAAAGAAGATTTACAATATCCAACCGAAAGTAATTTAATCTTAATTCATAGTAATGATAAACTAGAAATAGCTGCAATGAATTATGAAAAATAAGAAAAAGACACAAAATTCCTTGTGTCTTTTTATGTGTGATAATTTCTTATCACATTAATATTATGTACATAGATTAAATTTATATACAAAAAAAAAATAAAAAAAAGAATTATTGTGTTATAATATGGGATCAAGGACGTGATTTTATTAAAGATGAAACTTTATATTTATATCCTCTAATAATTGATTCATATAGAAAACTAATGTCAAAATATATAGAATTAACTAATTTAACTGGAGAAAAATATATAACTAAAATAGAAGAATTAAAAATGACAAGATTAAAAAATTTACAAGAAAATCTTTAGAAAAACTAGGAATTGAATATAAACCAGATACCGTTTATTCAAATAAAAAAGTAGCAGGTGTTGAACTTATTCAAGATATTAGTTCAATAAAATTAGGAATTGAAAATATGATTAGTACAATGAAATCAATGATTGTTCTAATAATTGTTGTAGCAGTTATTTTAGGTATTGTTATTATCTATAACTTAGGAGTTTTATCATTTACAGAAAAACAATATCAATTTGCAACTTTAAAAGTGTTAGGATTTAAAGATAAACAAATCAAAAAGATTTATACTAAACAAAATAATTGGATTACACTTATTTCAATTATTATAGGACTTCCTTTAGGATACTTACTTTTAAACTTCATCTTTGTTTCAGCTCTATCAGACGGTTATGACTTTAATGTTAAAGTAGAATTAATATCTTATATATATGCCGCACTCGGTACACTTATTGTCTCTTTTATTGTTTCAAAAATATTAGATAAGAAAGTAAATAAAATAGATATGGTTACAAGTCTAAAAGGAAATGAATAAAAAAATTTTGTATGAAATACAAAGTTTTTTTTTTAAAACTTACTAACCGTGTTGTTAAAGTTCTGTAGATATGGTACAATTACAGTGTTAAGATAGGAGAAATCAATATGAAAAAAATATTAATTATAAATGTCGTACTTGTTATGATATTTACACTTTCAATGTGTGGTTGTTCAAAAAAAGAAACAAAAGTTAAGAGTGTAAAAAAAGAAAAGGTAGTTCAAAATAAAGAAAAAGATGTTGTAAAAAATCAAGAAATAGAAAATTTTAAAATGACAAATACATCTTTGAAGTATGATGGTGGTTATTCTACTTTAGAAACTGATGTAAAAAATATTTCAAATGAAACTAATTATTTAAAATCATTTGATATTATTGTAAAAGATAAAAGTGGTAAAGAAATGATAAAATTAGTAGGTTATATTGGTGAAGAAATTTCAGCTGGTGAAACGAAGAAAATAATAAGTAAAACGGATATGGATCTTTCAAAAGCTGGTAGTGTAGAATATACAATAAATAGATAAAGGTTTAAAAGGAGAAATAAAGTGAAAAAACTTTTATTAACCATTGCACTATTTGGTATTTCATGATACACAAATAATAAAAATACAACTAAAGTAAAATTAGAATATGATAAATAAGTAAATAAAATTCTTTTGTTAGAAAGTAGAGGAGATAATAATGATAAAATTAGTTTTAGTAAGACATGGACAAAGCATTTGGAATTTAGAAAATCGCTTTACAGGATGGACAGATGTTGAATTATCAGAAAATGGTATTAAAGAAGCCAAAGAAGCTGGAATTGTATTAAAACAAAAAGGATTTACGTTTGATATAGCTTTCACATCTGTATTGAAAAGAGCAAATGATACTTTAAATTATATTTTAGAAGAACTAGATTTGAAAGATATCCCTATAAATTATAGTTATAAGTTAAATGAAAGACATTATGGAGCACTACAAGGTTTAAATAAAGATGAAACAAGAAAAAAATATGGAGAAAATCAAGTCTTACTTTGGAGAAGAAGTGCTGATGTAAGACCACCTTCTTTAACGAAAGATGATCTACGATATCCAGGTAATGATCCTAAATATAGTAATTTAAAAGAATCAGAACTACCACTTACAGAAAATCTAGTAGATACTATTAAAAGAGTAGTTGAATACTATAATTCTGATATAAAAAAAGAATTGGAACAATCAAAAAAAGTAATCATAGTAGCTCATGGAAATAGTTTAAGAGGATTAATGAAATATTTGGATAATTTAACAGATGAAGAAGTAATAAAACTAGAAATAGAAACAGGTAATCCTATTTGTTATGAACTAGATGATAATTTAAAACCAATTAAACATTATTATTTAAAATAATCAAAAAACCAGCAATACTGGTTTTTTAGTTTATTCCATATAAGTTAGTAACTGGATCTTTAAATAAACCGATATGTGGTGGAAAAAAAGTAAAAAAGATAAAACTGAATAATAATAAAATAACTAGAAATGAAATATTACATGGACAATTGTTTTTTTTTATATAAGCATATATTTGACCTAGAAGAGTTGCTATAAAAAACTACTAATATCTAAAAAGGCATAGTTAGTTCCGATAATAATTGTTATTAACATAGGAAAAAATAAAAGTTTTAAATGTTTCCAAGTACTTTCATTAACAGCACTAAAAATGCCTACTATATGATTATTATTTGAAAAAGCAAATGTAAAATAGTACCAAGTATTAGTATAAAGACAGTACTTAAAATTTCAAATAATAGAAAAATTTTTTCATATTTCATCCTTAATTAGACTTATGTAATATAATTAAAAATATATTTAAATAGTGGAATTAAATAAAATATAGTGAATATAATCATATGGACAAACTTTTTGAAAGGAAGATGATTATCAATAAAATATTAATTCCTAAATATTCTAATTTAGAAGAAATAATTAATTCAGTTTCACATGGAATAGGTTCAATTTTAAGTATTTATGGTTTAGTTTTATTAAAAAATACCCAAAGTATAGAGGCATTAGTATTTGGAATAACGTTGTTTTTACTTTATACTATCTCTTGTATTTACCACGCTATACCTTTTAATTTAGAAATAAAAAAACTATTTAGATTATTAGATCATTGTATGGTTTTCTTATTAGTATTTGGAACAATTGTCCCTGTTGCGTTAGTTGGGATAGGTAAAATAAGCGGCGTTATATATTTTTTCCTTGTTTTAATTTTAACTATTATTGGTTTAATATTTACAATAACTAAATTGGATAAAGTGCAAATATTAGAGGTTATTTGTCATTTAGTAAATGGATGGGGAATTATCTTATTTTCAAAAACACTAATTACGAATTGTGGAATACTAAGTTTTATATTTATTATATTAGGTGGTATGGTCTATACGATTGGAGCTGTCTTATATTGTAGAGGAGCCG
>OBHU01000157.1_pt1 | contig 61372 bp, 47 predicted proteins | sample 1519071 | NCBI WGS metagenome assembly OBHU01 (sample SAMEA2452135, study PRJEB22498) | human gut metagenome
ATGTAAGAAGTGGAGCAAGTACAAGTAGTAGTGTTATAGGCTCCTTATCTAATGGTTCAAAGGTAACAATAGTAGGAGAAAGTGGCTCATGGTATAAGATTAACTATGGAAACACAACAGGATACGTAAGTAAAGATTATATACAATCTTCAGGAGAATCAAATAATTCTTCAAATTCTGGAAATAGTTCATCAGAAACAGCAAGTAACAAAAGTGGATATGTAGTAAATGTACACAGTAGCTTAAATGTAAGAAGTGGAGCAAGTACAAGTAGTAGTGTTATAGGCTCCTTATCTAATGGTTCAAAGGTAACAATAGTAGGAGAAAGTGGCTCATGGTATAAGATTAACTATGGAAACACAACAGGATATGTAAGTAAAGAGTATGTAAGTTTAGGAAGTAGTGTACCTAACACTGGAAACAATTCCGGAAATTCAAATTCAAATGCAACTTCTTCAACCTATGAAACTGTATATAATGCAATGACGCAACATCTTGGAAGTCCTTATGTTTGGGGAGGAGCAGGAGAATTATTAACAACTAGCTATGTAAGAACTATGATGTCAATTTATCCATCTCAAGCAGCTGCAGGAAGATATAATAGAGCATTACAATATGCAGACCAAGGATATAGAGCATTTGATTGTTCAGGTCTTATGCAATGGGGATATAGACAAGCTGGAATAAATATAGGAAGATCTACTTATGACCAAATATTTAATGGAGTAGAAGTATCTATATACAATGTAAAACCTGGTGATTTATTATTCTATTCTAGTTTAGAACATGTTGGTATGTATGTAGGAAATGATATGTGGATAGAAGCACCTAATAGTAGTTCGAATGTAAGAATAGTAAATGTACCTTGGAGTAAAATTGGAAGAGCAAGAAGAATTATTAATTAATAAGAAAAAAATCTAGATACACTTTATAGTATCTAGATTTTTTTGTTAATATAAAAACCTATATAAAATAAAAAAAACGCTATTATAAGCGATTTTTTTTATTTTTATCATTATAGGGGGTTACCTATAATTAAAAACATATTTAAGAGGTTTTTCTTACTTCGTTTTAATTATATCATAATAAAATAAAAAATAAAAGACTTTTTATAATGAAATTTAAATAAATTTTAAGTATTATAAGAATAAAAAGGAAATAAAAGTAATATATTAAAAATTAAACCACATAATAATAGCATCTTCATTATTATCAGAATAATATTTTTTTCGTTTTCCAGCAGCTTTAAAACCAAGTTTTTCATATAATTTTAAAGCAGGAACATTAGATTCTCTAACTTCTAATGTAATTGAGTTACATTTTTCAGCTTTACAACCTTTAATTAAGGCATTCATTAAATATGTACCTAACCCTTTTTCTCTAAAGTTTGGATGTATTGCTACATTAGTGATATGTCCTTCATCAACAATAATCCAAACTCCAGCAAAGCCTAAAATATTTTTATTATTATCTTTAACTAAAAAATATTTTGCTAATGGATTTGTAACTTCTTTTAATAGGGATTCTTTGCTCCAAGATTCTTTTAAACTTAAATTACTTATATTTAAAACTTCATCAACATCTTTTTCATTCATAAGATGGATACTAAGATTCATAATTAACTTTCAACCTTCTTTCTAATTCTCTTTCAGCTTGAGGCTTTTTTAAATAAATAGGTGCAGAATTAGAATCGTCACAAATTCCATTTTTTAATAAATTCAATCCTAATTCTCCTAAAGAAGATGCTCTTATTATGTTTAAATGAACAGGTGCAAAATGAGCCTTAGGGAAATTATCACATATATATTTTTTATGTTTATAAAGACCATCTCCAACAAATATTACTTCTTCATTTTTATCCTTTAGTAAATTAACAAGTTCATCAATATCTAAAGCTGTATAGTCCATAATTTTTTCTAAGCTATCATTATTATTTTTGTATAAAGCAGTATATACATTTTCTCTTAAAGCATCCATGATAGGACATATAATTCCATTAAAAGATATAAGATTATATGCTAATGCATCTAAAGAAGAAATACTTATGTAAGGTTTATTATTTCCAAAACTCATTCCTTTAATAGTAGCCATACCTATTCTAAGACCTGTAAAGGAACCTGGCCCTTTAGAAACAACATAACCATCAATATCATCTATTGAAAGATTACATTCTTTAAGAAGATTTTCAATAAGAGGCATAAGTATAACTGAATGTTCTCTCTTATCATTAAGAATATATTCACCTAACAAAACATCATCTTTTAAAATAGCAACAGTTGCAACTTTAGAAGAAGAATCAATACTTAAAACAATCATTTTTCTAGCTCCTTTATATATTCATATCTTTTACCATAAGGAATAATAGATATTTTTCTATAGTTTTCACCTTTTGATAAATCTTTTGATATATTAATATGAAGATAAGAAGGTGGTAAAATATCTTCAATATAATTTGCCCATTCTATAATTGATACAGCATCTGAAAATATATAATCATCAAAGCCAATGGCATATACTTCATCAGGGTCTCCAACTCTATATACATCAAAATGATTTAGTTTCAATCTTCCAGAATCATACTCATTAACTATAGTAAAGGTTGGACTTGTTATAGTGTCATTTATACCAAGACCTTTTGCAATTCCCTTTGTAATATGAGTTTTACCAGTTCCAAGGTCTCCAGTTAAACATATTACATCTCCAGGATTTAGTAGTTTCCCTAACTTATATCCTAAGGAAGTAGTTTCATCTATATTATTTACAACAAAATCCATAAATAAACTCCTTTCTAAATCTTATCTTACTATATTTTATCAAAATGAAATAAAAATAAAAATACTTAATTTAAATAAGAAAAAAATATTATTAAAAAAATAAAAAAAAGTTGTTGCAATTTATTTTTATGTATTATATAATAAACCTTGTCGAAGGGGTATGGCTCAATTGGTAGAGTAGTGGTCTCCAAAACCATTGGTTCTGGGTTCGAGTCCTAGTGCCCCTGCCATAAGCTCGTAAGCGGATGCTTACGGGTTTTTATTTTGTTACAAAAGGAAATGAACCATAGCTTGTCTTTTTTTACTATAGTTCATTAAAATTACATAATCTTTTTATTTATTCATTAATTCACTTAATATATTATCCATATCATCAATTACCCAACCTTGTCCTTTAACTTTAGTAAGATTTATAGTAATATCTTTTAAAGCTTCATCATTAACAAGAAGAGATTTATTTTCGTCAAGAGAAACAAAATATATTTTAAATTCTGCTTTAATAGCTTTATGTGTACTATCAGTTTTACTTATTTTTTTAATGCTATAATCATTTATTTTAACTGAATCTAAAGCTTCTTGTGTAATATTAAGACTAGAATCTTCTAAAGCTCCTAATTCCTCTAATTTACTTATACTAACATCATTAAAAGCTTGTTCAAATTTTCTAATATTATTTCTTGGAGTATCAATACTTATTGAAACAATAAAGATGATAGAAAGTAAAAGAGCAGTAACTCCAATTTTTATAAGAGTGTTAGTTTTTTCTTTTAAGTGAAAAATATAATTTTTCCTATATAGTGCATAAAAATATATTGCTGGAATAATAATTGAAATAATATAATTTAATGCTAAGCTAGAGCTAAAGCCATATTTAAATATTTGAGTTAACAAAGTTAATAAAGTAAATAAGTAATAAGAGTATATTGCAAAAGTTTTCTTAAGACATATAAGTATTAAAGATATGATAACTAAAAGTGATAATACAAGATATATATTTAATTCTATTTTTGTAAAAAGAATACTAGATATATCTTCTGAATAAATAAATGTTAATAAAGTTGTAAAAACTCTAAATACAGGGAAGATTGCTAATAATAATGATAGCATAGGAATAACAACACCTATTTGTTCTCTTGGTAGGTTATTATATTTTTTTTTCATAAGTTTAAATGCCCTCCTAATTAAAAAAGTAATATTATAAGTATAGCGAATAAAAATGAGAAAGTAAATAATAGTAATTTTCAGAAAATTTATATTATTTTAGAAGGAAAAAGAGAAAAAAAGTAGAATATATATAATATAATCATAATTAAGGGAGAGATGCTCTATGAAAAGAAGAATATTAGTACCAATAGATGGAACAGAAAGAAGTAAACATTCACTAGAATTTATAAAAAGCATATTTCCTAGTGACAAAGTAGAATTAATTATAATGAATGTTAAGGAGTTAGTATTTATAAATGGTATGATAATATCTGATGAATTAACTGCTGCAAAAGAAATTGCAGATAGAATATTAAATGAAGCAGTAAGAGAAGTTCCAGGATATAAAGTAGAAACATATTTTACATTTGGATATCCAGGGGATGAAATTGTTAAGAAAGCAAAAGAAGATAATATTGATATAATAGTTATGACTAAATCAACAAGAAAAGGTTTAACTAGAATGATAGGTTCTGTAACAGTAAATGTTGTAAAACATGCAAAATGCTCTGTAATGATAGTGCCAGAATAAAATATTAATTAAATAAAAATTGCCCTAAAAATTTTTTTAGGACAATTTTTTTATAATATAAAACTATTCAGCAGAAACTTCTTGTTCTATTTCATTAAAGATTTCTTCAACTGTTGAAATTTTATTTATTTTATATACATTTTCACCACAGAAAATCAATCCATCATCTACATTTCCTTCTACAGCATTTATAAGTGCTTTTGTTATGCAATAAGGAGTAGTAGCAGGATTACATGGCTCTAGGCAAGAAAAGCATTTTGTAACTTTTATATTTCCTTTTTTAGTTTTCTCTACAAATGGATTAAGTAAAGCTCTTCCAGGCATTCCAACAGGACTTTTAACTATAGTTACATCTTCTTTTTTAGCATTAACATAAGCTTTTTTAAATTCAATAGAAGCATCACATTCTTCAGTTGCAACAAATCTAGTTGCCATTTGAACTCCACTTGCTCCAAGTTTAAGATATTTTGCCATATCCTTTCCATCAAAAACACCACCAGCTACAATTACTGGAATATCTTTAGAGTATTTTTCTCTATATTTTTTTACTTCATCAATAATATTAACAATTGTTTTATCAAAATTTTCTTGTTCAGTTTCTAATTTATCAGTATGAAATCCTAAATGTCCACCAGCTTTAGGTCCTTCAATAACTACCATGTCAGCTGTTCTGTTATCATGTTTGTCCCATAATTTTAAAATAACTTTAGCAGCTTTTAATGAAGAAACTATAGGAGCTATTTTAACTTTAGAATCTTTTACTAACTTTGGAAGGGTAGTAGGAAGACCAGCACCAGAGATAATTATATCAATTCCAGCTTCAATAGCTGATTTTACATATTCAGCATAGCCAGTTGTAGCAACCATAATGTTTATTCCTAAAATTCCGTTTTTACATTTTTCTTTAGCAATAGCAATTTCCTTCCTTATTGCCTTAATATTACATTCAATAGGATTATTTTCAAAACCTTCTTCTCTAAAACCTATTTGTGCAGAAGAAATAACTCCTATTCCACCAGCTTTAGTTACAGCAGAGGCTAAGTTAGATAAGGAAACTCCCACACCCATTCCACCTTGAATAATTGGGATTTTTACAGAGATATTATCAATTTTTAAGGGCTTAATATTCATTTATATCATCCTCACTTTTTCCTTTATAGAGATTTTATTTGATAATAGAATATTTTGATTATCAAATAAAATCTAGTTTAATTATAAAGTAAAAACTTGTAATACACAATGCTTAAAAAAAATTAATATGATAAAATAAAAATGATTAAACAATTTTAATATATGGTATAATTTATATATGAAAGAAAAAAGTGTTAAAGTGATTCGGCACCGTTTCCAATGTCAAAGGAGTGAATTTTAATGAATTTTAATAATAAAGACAATAATACCATTATGCAATACTTTGAATGGTACTGTACAAATGATGGTTCACTTTGGAAGACTTTAAAAAGAAAAGCCTCTAGTTTAAAAAAGCTTGGAATAACTGCTTTATGGTTACCACCTGCATATAAAGGGGCAAATGGAATTAATGATGTAGGATATGGAGTTTATGACTTATATGATTTAGGTGAATTTAATCAAAAAGGAACAGTAAGAACAAAGTATGGTTTTAAGGAAGAATATATAGCTGCTATAAATCAATGTCATAAAAATAATATTATGATTTATGGAGATATTGTTTTTAATCACAGGTCAGGAGGAGATACTACAGAACTTGTAGAAGTAGTTCCAGTTGATGAAAATGATAGAACAAGGATTATTGGAGATAAAAAAATAATAGAATGTTTTACTGTGTTTAATTTTCCAGGAAGAAAAGGAAAATATTCTACTTATACTTTAGATTCAAAAGATTTTGATGGAGTAGATTATGACAATTTAAAAAAGGAAAATGGAATATTTAAATTTTGTGGTAAAGAGTGGGAAGATGTAGATAAAGAAAAAGGTAATTATGATTTTCTTATGGGCTGTGACTTAGATATGGATAATGAAGAGCTTTGTTATGAATTAGATAAATGGGGTACTTGGTATATTGAAGAAACAGGAATAGACGGAGTAAGATTAGATGCAATAAAGCATTTAAAATTTACTTTTTTTAATGAATGGCTTCCTTTTGTAAGAAAAACAACAAGAAAAGAGATACCTGCTATAGGAGAATATTGGTCTGGGGATTTAAATGCTTTAACAAATTATCTTAATGTATCTGAAAATATAATGTCTTTATTTGATGTCCCTCTTCATTATAATTTTATGGTTGCAAGTAGAATAGGAAATCAATATGATATGAGATATTTAGACAATAAGACACTTGTAAAATATGATGGCTCAAAAGCTGTTACCTTTGTTGACAATCATGATACAGAACCTGGACAAGCATTAGAATCTTGGGTAGAGCCTTGGTTTAAAATGTTAGCTTATACTTTTATACTAACAAGGGAACAAGGAGAACCTTGTGTGTTTTATGGAGATTATTATGGAATACCATCAAAAGGGTTTAATGGCTTTAAAGAGCAATTAGATATACTTTTAAAGGTAAGAAAAAAGTATGCTTATGGAGTTCAACATGACTATTTAGACCATAACAATTTAATTGGTTGGACAAGGGAAGGAGATAAAAAACATAAAAATTCAGCTCTAGCTGCTTTAATCACAAATGGCTATGGCGGAACTAAAAAAATGTATGTTGGAAAAGAGTTTAGTGAAACATACTTTTATGATATTACAGGAAATATTAGTGAACATAGATTAATTGATAATGAAGGTTTTGGATATTTTTCAGTTAAAGATGGCTCTTACTCTGTTTGGGTAGTAGATGAAGAAAGTATGAAACAAAAGAAAGAAAGATTAAAACTTGAAAGACAAAGAAAAAGAGAAGAAAGAGCAAAAGAAAAATTAAGATTAAAAAAACAAGAAAAATCTTTAGAAAAAAATAATTAAAAAATTTTTAAAAGAAAGTATATTATTATTTTCTTTGGGCAATATAATAGTGTAAGTTAATTCAGTAAGCAATTCTAAATTAACTTAAAAACATACCATAAACCAAGGAGGGATCGTTATGTCAAACAAAGCATTAGTTCCAGAATCTAAGAATGGATTAAGTAAGTTCAAAACTGAGGTGGCTCAAGAACTAGGAGTACCATTTAAAGACTACAATGGAGATTTATCAGCAAGACAATGTGGTTCCGTTGGAGGAGAAATGGTAAAAAGAATGGTAGAACAATACGAAAATTCTATAAAGTAATTGTTCAAAAATAACATCTTAAATAATTTTTATAGTTTTACTAGAAAAATTACTTTTTAGATTTTGTTCTATTCAAAATGAGAGGATGACAAAAGGTCATCCTCTTTAAAGTTTTATAGTAAAGTTTAAATTTTTATTTTATAGTTTTGAATTCAAAGCCCTTGTCTTTAAAATATTGAATTATTTCTGGAAGAGCCTTAACAGTTTCCTCTTTTCCATAAGTATCATGCATTAAAACAACAACACTATCAGCATTAGGTCCAAGAGCATCAGTATTTTTCTTTAAACATTCAACTAAGCCAGCAGCATCTTTTTTAGCACCTTGAGCATCTTCATTTAATGTATTCCAATCAATTATTGCATATCCTTTTTCATCAATAATAGGTCTTATACCACTTCTTCCATTCCAACTCCAATATCCGCCAGGAAATCTTATAACTCTTGTATTAAAGTCCTCCCCAAGAACTTCTTTCATACGGTCATTACACTTAGTAATATCAGCCATAAAATTATCAGGACTAATAGTTCTGCCAGGATATAAGTAATCATAATCATGACCATAAGTATGATTTCCTATGGCATGTCCGTTTTTGGCTATACGTTTCAAAAGTTCTTCAGCTTCTGTTCCTTCATCAAGAGATTTTCCAACAATAAAAAATGTAGCTTTTACATTATACTTGTCCAAAGTATCTAAAACATTAGGAGTGTTTGTAGTTGAAGGACCATCATCAAAGGTTAAATAAACAACCTTTTTCCCATCAGTTCTAACAGGATAAGTTTTTGTTCCTTTTAATAATCCTTCTGTATTTGCAAAAACTTCTAATGCATCTTCAGCATTAGGGTCCTCCTCTAAGCTAAGGTATCCATTTTTATTATTTGATTGTGATGGAGAAGAAGTTTCACTAGCTGTTGAAGTATCATTTGAAGTAGTAGTAGTAGTTGAAGTTTCATTAGGTCCTTTAGATGATAATTTGTTATCTTTGTTGTTAAAGAACACTTTAAATATAACTACACCTAAAACTACTATAATTAATACTAAACTACATAAAGTTACTATTCTTCTTCTTTTAATTTTAGTTCTGTATTTTCTCTTTTTTTCGTTTGATAAATTACTCATTTTATTCTCCTTAAAAAATAAACTTTCTCTATATATATTAACACTTTAAAGTTAATATTCCAAAAAAAATAGATTACAATTTTGTTAACAATTTGGGATAAAAATGAAATTATAGAAAGAATTTATATTTACTTTTTTGAAAAAAGAAAATATGATAAAATCAGAACAAAAATTCTTGGAGGATTTTATTATGAAGAAAGTAAAAATAGTTCATACAGCAGACCTTCATTTTGATACTCCTTTTAATGAAGTAGATGATAAACAAAGAGCAATAAATAAAGAGGAGTTAAAAGAAGTATTTAAAAATATAATTAATTTTTGTAAAGAAAAGCAAGTAGATATTTTGCTTTTAGCAGGAGATATATTTGATAATTTAACTTTAAATAGAGAAACAATATATTTTTTAGAAAATGTTTTTAATAATATAAAAGAAACGAGAGTATTTATAAGCCCTGGAAATCATGACCCATATAATAATAACTCCTTTTATAAATTAATAAAGTGGCCAGAAAATGTTTATATTTTTAAAGATAAGTTAGAAAAGGTTTATATAAAAGAATTAGAAACTAATGTATGGGGAGCTGCTTTTAATGAAAAGTATGTAAGAGAATCTCTTATTAGAGGATTTTCTCAAAATAATAAAGAAATAAATATAATGGCTATTCATGGGGAAATATCAAGTTCAAGTGAAGGAAATGAATATAATCCTATAACATTAAAGGATATAAAAGAAAGTGGTATGGACTATATTGCTTTAGGACATAGGCATAATTTTAGTGGGGTATTAAAAGAAGGAAATACTTTTTATAGTTATAGTGGATGCCCTCAAGGTAGAGGCTTTGATGAAACTGGAGATAAAGGAATTATTTATGGTTATGTTTCAAAGGGGGCTGTAGAATTAAGTTTTATAAAAACCTGTAAAAGAAATTATGAAGAAGTTTATGTAGATATAAGTAATTTATTTGGCTATGAGGAAGTAATAAAAAAAATACTAGATGTTATAAAAGAAGAGGATAGAAAAAATAATTTATATAAAATAATTTTAAAAGGTGAAGTTTCAGAAAAATTTCATATTGAAGAGAAAGTATTAAAATCAAAATTAGTAAAGGATTTTTACTTTTGTAAAGTAGTAGATAAAACAAGTATAGCTTTAGACATTAAAGAACTTTCTAAAGGATATTCAGTAAAAAGTATATTTGTAAAAAACTTATTAAAAAAGTTACAAGAAGCAAAAACAGATGAGGAAAAGGATATTATAAAAATGGCATTGAAAATAGGGGTATCAAGTCTTTCGGAAGCTGAGGTGAATATAGATGATTATTAAATCTTTAAAAATTTATTCTTTTGGAAGTCTTGTCAATAGAGAATTTAATTTTGAAAAGGGATTAAATTTAATATATGGAGAAAATGAAAAGGGAAAAAGTACAATAGAGGCTTTTATAAAAACTATGCTTTATGGATTTTCTCCTAAAAAAATAAATGGAATGACAGATAGAAATAGATATACTTCTTTTAATGGAAGTAACATGAAAGGTGAGATGCTTGTAGAAAGTAATGGGAAGGAATACATAATACAAAGAACCTTTGGAAATAAGAAAAAAAATGATATTTCAAATGTAATTAATGCTTTAACAGGAGATAGGGTAAATGATATTAATTTTGATGAACCTGGGAAAAGTTTTTTAGGAATAAATAGAGCAACCTTTGAAAAAACCTTGTATATAAGCCAGTTAGGTGTATCTATAGAAAAAGATAAAGAAGAAGAAATAATGGATAAAGTTACTTCTATGTTTGGTTGTGCAGAAAATGAAGTACCAATAGAAAAAGCAATAAAAAGATTAGAAGAAATAAAAAAGACCTTTATTACAGCTAGAGGAGTTGGAACTTTAGATTTATTAAAAAAAGAAAGAACATCATTGTTAGAAGAAAGATATGAAGGATATAAAATATCTGAAAAAAATTTAGAGTGGGAAAATAGGCTTCTTTTAGAAAAGAAAAAAAAGAATGGTTTAAATGAAGACTTAAATAAACTTGAAGTTTATAAAAAATACTTAAAAAAAGTTAATCTTCAAAAGGAATATAAAGAAATAACAGAGTATTTAATAAAATCTGAGGAGCTAAAAAAGAAGGAAAAAGAAATTGATGAAAATTTAAATGCTTCAATAATAGATGAAAATTTTATTGAAGATTTAAAAGAAGAAAATAGAAGATATTTAAGCTCTTTAGATATAGTAGAAGAATTAAATCATAAAAAAAATGAAATAGAAGAAAACTTAAAGAAATTAAATGAAGAATTTGAAGAATATAAATTTTTAGAGGTTTTTGGAGACAATTTAAAAGAAAAATTGTTATCTTTAAAATATGAACAAAAAAATTTAGGAGAAAAGGTTAAGTATTTAGAAAATCAACAAAGTATTGCTAATAAATTAAAAAAGAAGAGAGAAGATAATAAAAATAGTTTAGGAAAAATAGCTAACATAGAAAATTTTCAAGAAAAACTAGAAGATTATTTAATGGAATATGAGAAAAATCTTAAAGAATTACGTTTCCTTATGGAAAAATATCCTGATACTAATAGTAATTTAGAAAATAAAAAAGTAGTTGGTAATAATAAAATTTTATTAGGTGTAATAATTTTTGTTTTAGGAGTAGGAGGTGCTTTTTTCACATATCCTTTTTATGGATTTCAAATTTTAGTTATAGGCTTAGCTTTTGTATTTATAGGAGCAGTGATTATATTTAAGGGAAAAGAAGAGGCTGTGGAAATTAGATTATCAGAAAAAACAAAAAAGGAATTTAATAGATTAAATTCAGACATATCTAATATAGAAAATAGCTTAAGTGAGTATATGAAGACTATAGAAGTAAATAATTATACAGAGCTTATATCAGCTTTAAAAAAATACAGAATATTTATGGAAGAAGATAATAAATTACTTTTAGAACTTCAAGATGTGAAAAGAAGAATTGGAAATAATGATATTGAAAAAAATGTAGCAAAATATAAAAAAAATAGTAGAATAATAAATTCAATGAAAAAATTATCCCATTGTAATAATATAGATGAAATTTTAGAAAAGGTAAAAAAATATGAGGACATTAAAGAAAGAAGAAAATCTATATTATCAGAATTAAGTAAAGTTAATGAAACTATTACTATAATGGGTGAAGATATAAGCTTAATTGAAGAAGAACTTAAAAAGAAGCTTAAAGTTATGGGAATAGAAGTTAATAATCTTCTTGATATAGAATTGTACATTAAAGAATATAAGGAAAAATTAAAAAAACGTGAAGAAATACATGAAGGGTTAAGGTCTATTGAAGAAACTTATAAGGTTTTACTTAAAGATAGGGATATTAATGCTATAAAAGAGGAACTTAAAGATGTTATTAAGGAAAATAATAATTGTATTTATAAATCTGAAGATGAAATAGAATTAGAGGAGAAAAAGAAATCTAAAGAACTTTTAGAATGTGAAAAAACAATAAAGGATTTAGAAAATAGCATAAATAATAGGCTTATTGGAAAGAGAAGCATTATAGAAATAGAAGAAGAATTAAATGAAGTAGAAAATAATATAGCTAAAGAAGAAAAAAAATTAAAAGCTGTTAATTTAGCCTTAGATGTGTTAATAGATTCTTTTAATGAAATAAAAACAGAAATAGGTCCTGAAATAAATAAAAAAATTCTTAATAATTTTGAATTTTTAACTGGAGACAGGTATAAAGAAGTAAAACTTGGAGATAATTATGAAATGACTGTAAGAAATGAAGAAAATTTATTTAAAGGAATTTTTTTAAGTAATGGAGCATTAGACCAATTATATATTTCTTTAAGACTTGCTTTTATAGAACTTATTTTTAAAAATGAAGAATATCCAATAATATTAGATGATGCTTTTGTACAATATGATGATTTTAGAAGAGAAAAGGCATTACTTCTTATAAATGAAAAAATAAAAGGTCAGGGATTAATATTTACATGTCAAAAAATTGAAGAAAATCTTTTAAAGAAAAATAAAATAAAGATAAATTATATAGAAATATAAATTATGGCAAAAATAGTTTGACATAGATTAATATAAAAGGTATAATACTTTTGCAAATGCAAATCATATGCAAATGGAGGAAGGAATGAAGAAATTTTTATTAAAAGCAAGTATTATATTAATGTTACCAATTATGTTAATAGGTTGTGGTACACAAAGTGATAAAAATATTAATAATGGAGAAGAAAAAGTAAATGTTACTGTATCTATAAGCCCTATTAAAGAATTTACAGAATTAATAGGTGGAGATAAAGTTAAAGTAACATCATTAATAGCAGATAATGTAGAACCTCATGATGTAGATTTAAAGCCAAGAGATTTTGAAAAACTTACAAAAAGTGAATTATTTATATATAATGGATTAGGAATGGAAGATTGGCTTGAGCAGGTTAAAGAACAAATATCTGAAGATAAAATAAAATATGTTGATACTAGTGAAAATGGAAATCCTATTAAAACAGATGGTAAAACTGACCCACATCAATGGTTAAGTTTAAAAGAAGCTATAAATCAATGTAACAATATAAAAAATGCTTTAGAAGAAGTAGACCCTAAAAATAAGACTTATTATGAAGAAAATTATGAAAAGGTAAAAACAGATTTTGAAGAGTTATATAATGAATACTTACCTAAATTTCAATCTTTAGAGCATAAAAACTTTGTTACAAGCCATGAAGCTTTTGGATATTTATGTAGAGATTTTGGCTTAGAGCAACAAGCCTTAAATGATTTATTTGGAGAGGGAGAGCTTACAGCTAAAAAAATAGAAGACTTAGTTAAGTATTGTAATGATAATGGTGTAACTACTATTTTTTCAGAGGAAGAGGATTCACAAAAAGAAGCTAATACTCTTGCTAAGGAAATAAATGGAGAAGTAAAACCTCTTTATACATTAGAAACTAAAGTAGAAGGAAAAAGCTACTTAGAAGTTATGAAAATAAATTTAGAAGAAATTTATGATTCTATGAGTAAATAATCTATAGAAAATTATATATTTTAAAAGCTGTAAATAACTTACTAAGTTAATAATAAAGTTTAATAAAAGAAATAAGTTTAAGAATTTCCTTTAGTTAGAGCATAGTGAATATATTATTTTGTTTTGAATTAATATATTCATTATGCTTTTTAAACTTATTTGGAAATTTGAATTTAATATGGTAAATTATAATTGAATTTATTAAGATTTTTAGGAGGAAAGGTATGAATAGGGCAGAAAATTTTTACAGAGATAATATAAAAAATTCTAATGAAAATATAGTTAAGTTAACTAAATCAATAAATGCTATAGGATGGTTAAGACTACTTATAGTAATTATTGGAGTTTTTTCAACATATAAGTTATATAAAGAAGGTGGACTTATATATGGAATAATAACAATTTTAGTTTTTATTTTTATATTTTCAATAGTTGCAATTATACATGGAAATAAAATAAGTCAGCGAGATAGAGAAAATGCTATTATAGAAATAAATGAAAAAGGTTTAAAAAGATTAGATGGAAGATATAGAGAATTTGAAGATAAAGGAGAAGATTTAATAGAAGAAAAAGACCCTTTTTGTGAGGATTTAGATATATTTGGTCAAAATTCTTTATTTCAAATGATAAATACCACAAGAACAAAGGCAGGAAGAAAATTTCTTGGAAAAATTCTTTCATTGAAGGAGCTTCCAAAGAAAAATGAAATAATAGAAAAGCAAAAAGCTATTAAAGAACTTGGAGATAAAGCAACTTGGAGACAAAAATTATATATAGATGCAACTTTTAAAAAGAAAAGTGATGAAAATTTAGAGAATTTTATAAAATGGTGTAAAGAAAAAAACAATACAAAAAAGTTCCCATTAGTTATGGCAGGAATATTTATTATTATTACAATGGGTATGCTATTTTTATCAATATTAAAAATAATTCCTTTTTCCTTATTGATATTAGATTTAATGGTTAATTTTTGTGTTATAAAAGTTTTAACTAAAGATAAAGAAGGAGCAATAGATTTATTTAACTCATCAAAATATAGTATAAAAGCCTATGCAAATACTTTATCTTTAATAGAGGATGAAGAATTTAACTCAAAATATCTAAAAGAATTAAAAGAAAAATTAAAAGAAGATAATAAAGTTTCCTGTAAAGAAGAAATGAAAAAATTATCTTCATTAATGGATTGGATTGGAGATTCTACTTCAAATGCATATTATTTTGTTATAAATGTAATAGCCTTTGCAGATGTATTTATTATATATAATCTAAATTCTTGGAGAGAAAGAAATGGAGATAAAGTAGAGAAGTGGATTAATATTATGGGAGAATTTGATGCTCTTTCAAGTATATCAAATATAAGCTTTGACCATGATGATTGGACATTAGGAGAGATAAGTGATGATAAAGAAGTAATAGCTAAAAAAATTGCTCATCCTTTAATTGGTGAAAGGGCTGTTAAAAATGATTATGAATTAAAATCACCTAAAAAAATAACCTTAATTACAGGTTCTAATATGTCTGGAAAAAGTACCTTTCTTAGAACAGTAGGAATAAATTTAGTTCTTACTTATATAGGAGCTCCTGCTTGTGCAGAAGAATTTAAATGTGGAATTATGAATATATATACATGTATGAGAACTAAAGATAATTTAGAAGAAAGTATATCTTCATTTTATGCAGAAATTCTTAGAATAAAGCTTATAATAGAAGCTTGTAAAGAAGGAAAAGATGTATTTTTCCTATTAGATGAAATATTTAAAGGCACAAATTCAAGAGATAGACATATAGGGGCAACAGTCTTAATAAAGCAGCTTGCTCAAAATGGAGCAATAGGCTTATTGTCTACTCATGACTTAGAATTATGTGATTTAGAAAAAGAAAATAATGAAATAGCAAACTTTAATTTTAGAGAGTACTATGAAGATAATAAAATAAAATTTGATTATAAATTAAGAAAAGGAAAAAGTGAAACTCAAAATGCAGTTTATTTAATGAAATTAGCAGGGATAGAGATAAGTGAAACTCAAAAAGAAAATCTCTAAAGTCTGTTAGTACTTATCTAACAAAGTTAGTTAGGTTTCCTTAAAAGAAAATTAAAATTAAATAAATAGTCTGAAAATAAAATAGATTTGTGATAAAATAATATATGTAACGTATACAAATTATTTATGAAAGAGAGGAGAGGAAATGAATATAGCGTTTTTTCTTACACCTAAAAATGAAGTAGTGTGTGAGAATATAGAATCAACAATGAGACAAGTTATTGAAAAAATGGAACATCACGGATATACAGCTATTCCGTTAATAGATAAACATGGAAAATATGTTGGAACTTTAACTGAAGGGGATTTATTATGGAAATTAAAAAATACAATGAATCTAAATTTTAGAAATACAGAAACAGTTAAAGTAAAGGATATTCCAAGAAGAGTAAGACACAAAAGTGTTACAATAAGTGAAGATATAGAAAGTTTAATAAATTTAGCAGTAAGTCAAAATTTTGTTCCAGTAGTAGATGATGAAGGTATATTTATTGGAATAATAAAAAGAAGTGATATAATAAACTATTGTTATAAAGAATTAAAGAAACTAAAAAATGAAAAATAAAAAATTATAAAATAAAAAATGCTCCATAAAAACTTTTTAATTTTTATAGAGCATTTTTTTATTTATTATTGTTCAGATTTATATTTTTCAAGTTCAGCATCTAAGTCTACTTCATTTAATGCTTCAAATTGGCTATCAAAATCATCACCAGTTCTTAATTCTCCTAAGCCTTGAGCAGCAGCTTCTTCTTTAGCAATTTTTCTTTCTATACTATCCATTTGTATTGTATTAGATTTAGTTTGAACATCAGATAATACTTCATTAACTTTCTTTGATGCTTTTGCAGTAGAGTATCTAGCAGCAGCTTCATCTCTATAGCTTTTAGTTTTTTCAAGTTCAGCTTCTAAAGCAGCTAAATTTTTCTTTAAAGCTTCAGCTTGAGCAGAGGCAGTAGCATGATTTTGTTTTAATGTTTCATATTTTTTATCAGCTTCAACCTTTCTTCTTAAAGCTTCTTTAGCAAGTTCCTCATTACCTTTAGATAAAGCAAGTTTAACCTTTCCATCTAAGTCATCAGATAATTTTTTAACTTCATTCATATTTTTTTCTATTAATTTTACATTCCCTATAACTTCAGCAGAATTTGTTTTAGCCTTGCTTAATTGTTCTTCCATATCTCTTATTTTTTGGTCTAATAATTCAATTGGATTTTCTAAATCATCTAATGTTGCATTAACCTTTCCTTTAATCATATTTGACATTCTTGTAAAAACACCCATTTACTTATACCTCCTAAATAATATTTATTTTTTATAAAAATGCTATCTTTTGTAAAGCTTTTATGCATTTATTATAAATGAAAATGTTTAATAAAACAAATTATGTATAAGGTTAAATTTAACAATAAAAAGCAAAGAAAATTAAATTTTTAAAGTTTTTCTATTTTTAACATATTAGTACCACCAGTTTGAGTTGTTGGCATTCCAGCAGCTACTATAATGTCATCACCAGTAGAAATATTATTAAGTTGAAGAGCAAATTTTTTAGCTTCACTTAATATTTCATCAGTAGTATTAAATAATTTACATTGTTTTGGGAATATTCCAAAGTTTAAATTTAAATTTCTTCTTACATAGTCATAAGGAGTAATAGCTACAATTGGAGCTTTTGGTCTGTATTTTGATAAAAGCTTAGCAGTTGCACCACTTTTAGTTGCAGCAACAATTGCTTTTGCATTAAGCATTACAGAAGTCTTACAAGCAGAATAACTTATAGCATCTGCATAAGAACTTTCTATACCAGTAAGATTTTGTTTTAAAAGATGGTCATATTCTAAATTAGCTTCAGTTTCTTTTGCAATTCTTGCCATAGTTTCAGCAGCTTCTATAGGAAAATTTCCAGAAGCACTTTCTCCAGAAAGCATTATAGCATCTGTTCCATCAAAAATTGCATTACAAATATCAGAAGCTTCAGCTCTTGTTGGAAGAGAATTTCTAATCATAGAATCAAGCATTTGAGTTGCAGTTATAACAACCTTTCCAGCTTTATTACATTTTTTAATTATTTTCTTTTGTATTATAGGAACTTTTTCTATAGGAATTTCAACTCCCATATCTCCTCTAGCAACCATTATAGCATCTGTTACTTCTAAAATAGAGTCAACATTATCAACACCTTCTTGACTTTCTATCTTTGCTATTACTTGAATATTATCTCCACCATTTTCATGAAGAACTTTTTTAACTTCAAGAATATCACTAGCTTTTCTTATAAAAGATGCAGCAATAAAATCAACACCCATTTCACAACCAAATTTTATATCTTCAATATCCTTTTCTGTAATTGAAGGAAGTTGAATGCTAACATTAGGGACATTAACTCCTTTATGGTCTTTAATTACTCCACCAACAATAACAGAACATTTAATTTCTTTACCTATTATATTAATGATTCTAAATTTTAATAAACCATCATCTACAAGAATTGTTCCACCAATTTTTACATCTTTATAAAGTATGTCATAAGATACTGAACATCTACTATTATCTCCAAGAATTTCTTCTCCACAGACAAAAGTAAATTCTTGCCCTTTAATAAGTTCAACACCACCATTTATAAAATTATGAGTTCTTATTTTAGGACCTTTAATATCTAAAATAATTGCAGTAGGAGAATCCATTTCTTCTCTTAATCTTTTAATCATTTCAATTTTTTCTTTATGAGTTTCATGGGTACCATGAGAAAAGTTAAGTCTTGCAGCACTCATACCAATTTCAATAAATTTTCTTAGAGTGTCCTCATTGTCACTAGCAGGGCCAATTGTAAAAATCATTTTTGTTTTTTGCATAAAAATTCCTCCTTGAAATTTATTTGAATATATATTTTACAAATTTATAAATAAGAAAATAAAAATTGACTTATTATGATATACTAAATATATTCTTAAAGATATTCTAACATATTGACAGAAGAAAAGGAGTACAAAAAATGAAAAATTTAGAAAATTTAAAAATATCAAAAGTATTAAAGCATTTTGAAACAATATCTAAAATTCCAAGAGGTTCAGGTAATGAAAAAGAAATAAGTGATTATTTAATAAATTTTGCAAAAAATTTAGGCTTAGAAGCAATTCAAGATAAAGCTCTAAATGTAATAATAAAAAAACCAGCATCAAAGGGATATGAAAATGCACCAACAGTTATTATACAAGGGCACTTAGATATGGTTTGTGAAAAAAACAAAGATACTATACATGATTTTCTAAAAGACCCTATAGAACTTGTAGTAAAGGGGGATTATATCTATGCAAATGGCACTACATTAGGGGCAGATGATGGAATTGCAGTAGCATATGCTATGGCACTTTTAGAAGATAATACAATAGAACATCCTAATTTAGAAATTTTATTAACAACAGATGAAGAAACTGGCATGACAGGTGCTATGGCTATATCAAAGGAAAATATAAATGGAAAAATACTTATTAATATTGATACAGAAGAAGAAGGGTATCTTTTAGTAAGCTGTGCAGGTGGAATAAGAACAAAGTCTTCAATAAAAGTTGAAAGAGAAAATATAAATGATGAAAAATTATATACAATAAGTATAAGAGACCTTAAAGGTGGGCATTCTGGTACAGAAATAAATAAGGAAAGAGGAAATTCTAATAAACTTATGGGAAGATTTTTAATGGATTGCCTTGAAGAAATAAAAATTTCTTTAGTATCAATAGAAGGTGGCTCAAAAAATAATGCTATTCCAAGAGAGGCAGATTCTGTTATAGCAATAAATGAATGTGATAAAAATAAATTGTTTAAGCTAGTTAAAGATTGGAATGAAATATTTAAAAAAGAATTAGAAGGTAAAGATGAAGGAGTAACTTTATCTGTAACTGAAAATAAGGAAGATATAAAAACTAAATTTACAAAAGAAGCTACAGAAAAAACTATAAAACTTTTATATTTATATCCAAATGGAGTAAATACAATGAGCAAAAATATAGAAAATTTAACAGAAAGCTCTACAAATCTTGGAATAGTAAAAACTACAGAGGAATATGTAGAATTTGATAGTGCAGTAAGAAGTTCAGTTATGACACTTCGTGATGATATTGTAAGAAAAATAGAAGAAATTACAAAGCTAATAGGTGGAGAATTTGAAAGCAATGCAGGATATCCAGCTTGGGAGTATAAAAAAGAATCTAAAATAAGAGATATATGTGAAAAAGTATATAAAGATATGACAGGAAAAGAACCTATAGTATATGCAATTCATGCAGGAGTAGAATGTGGTTTATTTGAAGAAAAACTTGGAAACTTAGACATGATAAGCTTTGGACCAGATATAAGAGATGCCCATACTCCAAATGAAAACTTATCTATTTCTTCTACAGAAAATGTATGGTATTATTTACTAGAAGTATTAAAAAATATAAAATAATAAAAATAACTTAGGAGGAAAGCTATGGGTACAAAAGGGTATTTAAAAAAAGAAAATATAATAAATTTTATTTTGTATTTAATAATATTAATTATGCCACTAATTGTAATAAATTTTTCTGATTATCCACGATATGTTATGGGAAAAGTATTTTTCTTATATGCTGCAAATATAATAGCTATTATAATTTCCATTATAAAAAATGATTTTTATATAGAAAAAGAACATAAAATTATAATGATATTTTTAGTAAGCATATTTATAGCATTTGTTTTTTCACCATATAAAGAAGTAGCTTTTACAGGCTCAACAGAAAGAAATGAAGGATTTTCTATGTTCCTTGTTTATACATGCCTTTTCTTTCTTGCAAGTAGATATTTAAAAATAACAGAAAAATCATTACATCTTATATTAATAGTAGGAAGTTTTTCAGCAATTTATGGTATGCTTCAATTTTATGGAATAGACCCAATACAAAAGTGGGCATTAAATGGAATATCAGTAGCTAATTCTATTGGAACAATAGGAAATAGAAATTTTTTTTCAAGCTATATAGTGTTATTTTTATCATTAAGTACAGCATTATACATATTTAAAGAAAAAATTATCTATTTATGCTATACATTAATACTATTTGGAGGACTTGTATGCTCATTAACAAGAGGTGGATGGCTTGGCTATGGAGTTGTATTAGTATTTATTTTTATTTTTAGTATAATAAGCAAAAAAAGGAAATCAAGAATTTTAAAAATGTTAGCTATGGCAGTATGTTTTATTGTTATAGGAGGAACATTAAATTCAACAACTGAAGGTTCAGTTACAGGTAGAGTGGACAACCTAAAAGAACAAATAACAACAACTGATGAAGAGATTAAAGCAAAATCTTCAGCAAGTTCAAGAGTTGATATATTAAATATGACATTAAAAGCATTTAAAGATAGACCTTTATTAGGGACAGGCCCAGACACATTAGGAAACAGACTTTATGATGATTATCCAATAGAAATGAATAATCACATAAGTACATATGGACAAAGTGTTGATAAAGCACACAATGAATACCTAGAATATGCAACAAGTTGTGGAATATTCACTTTAATTTCCTATTTAACATTAGTCATTATGATAGGAATAAAACTAATTAAAAGAAGAAAAGAAGAAAAATATATAATAATATTAATGCCAATTATAGGATACCTAGCACAAGCTGTAACCAATATAAGTGTTCCAATGGTAGCACCACTATTTTGGATACTTTTAGGATATGCAGTACAAGAAATATATTTAGAAAAAAATAATACACAAAAAGAAGTTTATATTAATGATTTAAATGAAGATAATATAGAAAGCAAAAGTTAATTGGGATAAAAACAAATATAAAGGGGAATTTAAATGAAGGGTTTAAAAGAGAAGCTAAAAAAAGCAAATACTGTGCAGTTAACAAAAGAACAAATAATAAACATTATATTATATATGACAATAATAGTAATGCCATTAATAGTAACTAAGAAAATAGAGCCTAAATTTTTAATGACAAAATTAGCATTTCTTTATATAGCATGTACTTTAGCTTTTATAGTATTTATATGGAATAGAAAATATGACTTTAAGAAAGAACATATTTTTGCAATTTTATTTATATTAAGTATACTTATATCAGTAATATTTTCTCCATTTAAGAAAACAGCATTATGGGGATCATTTTATAGATATGAAGGATTTGTTTCAATTCTTATATATGTAGTGTTTTTTATAATAGCTAGTCAATACTTTAAAGTTAATAAAAAATCAATTAATCTTTTATTAATAGTAGGAAGCATAATGGGTATATATGGAGTGTTACAAATATTAGGAATAGATCCTATACAAGATTGGATGTTTGATGGCAATATTACAAAAGTGGCTTATGGAACAATAGGTAATAGAAACTTTTTTTCTTCATATTTAATTTTATTTTTAACATTAAGTACAGCATTATATATATTTAAAGGAGAAAAAAAGTATCTTATATATACAATACTTATATATTTAGGAGAAGTATGTACTTTAACAAGAAGTGGATGGATAGCTTATTTTATTTGTTTAGTACTATTAAGTTTTTTTGCTTTTAAAGAAAAAAAAATAAAGAGAATAGTAATTTTAATAGCTATATTAGCTATATCTACAACAAGCATCAATTTTATATCACAAAGTCAAATATTAGGAAGAGTAGAACATACTAAAACGGAATTTTCTGGAGAAATTGAAAACAGTAAAAATTCATCTAGTAGTTCTAGAATGCATATATTAAAAGTTTGTTTAGAGGTATTTAAAGATAGTCCTTTTTTAGGGACAGGTCCAGACACATTAGGTGAAAGGTTATCAAAGGATTATAAAAATTATGTTAATGAGCATATTAAACTTTATGGAGCAACAATAGATAAAGCACATAATGAATATTTAGAATATGCAGTTAGTTGTGGTATATTTACATTAATATTTTATTTAATATTAATTTTTTGTATACTAAAGGGTATATTAAAAAATATAAAAGATGATAAATTTAAAGTTATTTTATGTGTAATATTATCATATTTAATTCAAGCTACATTAAATATAAGTGTTATAGCAGTAGCACCATTATTTTGGATACTTTTAGGATATGCAGTAAAAATGATATATGAAAAAAATGTCTAAGAGTGGAATAATAGAAATTTTGAAAAGAAAACAGTAATTGTTTTCTTTTTTGTTTTGTTATATAATAATATTAAAATAAAAAAGAAATAAAATAGAAAAATAGGAGAATTTAATGGAACTTGTATTTATTATTATTGTAGGACTATGTATAGGAAGCTTTTTAAATGTATGTATTTATAGGTTGCCTAAAAATGAATCTATTTCTTTTCCACCATCTCATTGTCAAAGTTGTGGTTATAAATTAAAGGTAAAAGATTTAGTACCTGTTTTTAGTTATTTATTTTTAAAAGGAAAGTGTAGAAATTGTGGAGAGAAAATTTCAATACAATATCCAATAATTGAACTAACAAATGCACTTTTGTATGTATGTGTATATTTAAGATATGGTTTAACTATTGAAACAATAAAATATTCAATATTTGCATCACTTCTTTTAGTTATTGGTATGATTGACTTTAAAACCACTCTTGTTTGTATAGAAACAACTATATTTGGAATAATTATAAGTATTATATTTATGGGATATAGTTGGTATAGTACAAAGACATTTCCTTTAGATAATATTTTAGGTGGAGCTATAGGATTTTTAATAATATGGCTTATAGTAAAACTTACAGCAGGTATGGGAGAAGGAGATATTGATATAGCTTTAGTTTGTGGATTATTTTTAGGAAAAAAAGGTATAGCAATAACTTTGTTTTTTGGAGTGATTTTAGGAGGAATAGCTGGAATAATATTTCTTATTGGCAGGAAAAAAGGAAAAAAAGATGAAATGGCATTTGGACCATATTTAGCTATGGGAGCCTTTATAGCACTAATGTGGGGAGAAAGAATATTTAATTGGTATATTTCAGGTTTTTAAAAAATAGAGATTGAATATATTATTTTACTTTTTGTTGGTAAATTTCAACTTATAAGAAAATAATGTGCTCAATCTTTTTAATTTACAGTAAAGTTTAAAATAGATTTTTATAGTAAATTAGTAAAAATTTAAATTTAAAACTAGTTAAACTTGATTATATAATAAAAAACAAAATGAAAACTTGTAAGAATTCACAAAATGAAAAGGTTTATAAAAAATATATTGACATATTAACAAAAAAAAGTATAATTAAATTGTAAATAAAAACTTAACTAAATTTTAGCAAAACAAATAACTAAATTTTGATTTAAGTTTTATTTTTTAAAGGAATTGAAGGTGGTGAAACAATGGCAAATTTTGTGAAGAGCAAGCTAGGACAAATTCTTTTAGATGAAGGAAAAGTAACTCTTTCAGATTTAGAAAGTGCAATAGCAATACAAAAAAGCGAAGGCAAGAAAATGTCTCAAGTTCTTGTTGAAAAAGAAATCGTTTCTGAAGAAAGTATGGTAGATGCTATTTCAAAAGAAATTGGGGTTGAAAAAATAGATTTAGCTGAAGTAAAAATAGATAAAAAAGTATTAAAGCTAGTTTCTCAAAATTTGTGTAAGAAATATAATTTAATTCCTTTTGAAATCGATGGCAAGAAAATTAAGGTAGCATTAGCAGATCCCTTAAATATTTTTGCAATTGATGATGTTAGAATAGTTACTGGCATGAAGGTAGAAACTTATATTGCTACCAAAACTCAAATAAATAAATGTATAGAAGTAAATTATAGTAAGCAACAATTAAACAAAGCTGCAGAAGATTTACTTAAAGAAACTATGAGTTCAAAAAATCAGGATGCTGATGTGGAAGAACTTGATGATGTTAAAAATGCACCAGTAGTTAAAATGGTAGATCAAATCTTTAAAAATGCCATTGAAATGAGAACATCAGATATCCACATAGAGCCTTATGAAGATGAAATAAGAATAAGGTATAGAATAGATGGTAAGCTTCACTTAATTAATACTTTAAGTATAGAAAGTTTAGCACCTCTTGTAACAAGAATAAAGATTTTAGCAAATTTAAATATAGCTGAAAAAAGAATTCCTCAAGATGGTAAGATAATTACTAGAGTTGATGGAACTGATGTAGACCTTAGAGTATCTATTTTGCCTATAGTAAATGGTGAAAAGATAGTTATAAGAATACTAAAGAGAGAAGGATATACAACAGATAAAAAGAAGCTTGGAATGAATGAAGAAAACCTAAGAAAGCTAGAAAAACTTATTTCAGCTCCAAATGGAATTATACTAGTTACAGGACCAACTGGAAGTGGTAAGTCTACTACATTATATACAGTATTAAGTGAACTTAATACAGATGATGTTAATATAGTTACTGTAGAAGATCCAGTTGAATATAGTTTGTCTGGTATAAATCAAGTAAATGTTAATAGTAAAGCAGGTATGACCTTTGCAAGTGGACTTAGAAGTATTTTAAGACAAGACCCTGACATTATAATGATAGGGGAAATCAGAGATAATGAAACAGCAGAAATAGCTATTAAAGCTGCTATTACAGGGCATTTAGTTTTAAGTACCTTACATACAAATGATGCACCATCATCTATAAGTAGATTATTAGATATGGGAATTGAGCCTTACTTAGTTTCAACTTCTTTAGTTGGAGTTATAGCTCAAAGACTTGTAAGAAGAATATGTCCAAATTGCAAGGAAGAATATGAAGCAAGTGAAAAAGAAAAAAAGATATTACACAAAGATTTAGATATGCCTTTAAAGTTATATAGGGGAAAAGGTTGTGGTCATTGTAATAAAACTGGCTACTATGGAAGAGCTGGTATATATGAAATAATGGAAGTAACTAGAGAACATAGAGATGCTATGAATACTACAAGAAATATGGATACTTTTAGAGATATATCATTAAGACATGGTATGACAACACTAGAAGATGAATGTATAAAGCTAGTTTTAAATGGAACAACAACAGTTGAAGAACTTGCAACAATATCTTTAATGAAAGAGGATATGTAAAGGTGGGGTAATAAATGAAAAAGTTTAAGTACAAAGCAATGAAAAATGATGGTACGAAAACTACAGGGGAATATGAAGCAAATTCAAGAGATGACGTAATGGAAATGATAACCTCAAATGGTTATTACCCATTAAAGGTTGAAGAAGTAATAGAAAGTACTACAATAAATATTCATAAAAAGATAAAAGTAAAAGAAATATCAATATTTTGTAGGCAAATGTATACAATGCTTGATGCAGGTGTACCACTAATAAATGCTTTAAATTTAATGAGCACTCAAGTTACTAATAAACATTTAGTTGAAATAGTAAAAGAACTAGAAGAAGATGTTAGAAAAGGTGAAATGCTTTCAAATTCAATGAGAAAGTTTCCAGAAGCCTTTCCAACACTTTTAACTAGTATGGTAGAATCAGGAGAAGCCAGTGGTAATCTTGATGAAATGTTTTTAAGAATGTCAACTCATTTTGAAAAGGAAAATAAAATTAACAATAAAGTAAAGGCAGCAATGATATATCCAATAATTTTAGCAATTGTTGGGGTTGTAGCATTAATAGTAGTTATGACTTTTGTAATGCCAACTTTTGTATCCTTATTTGAAAGTTCTGATGCGAAATTACCAGCTGCAACAAGGTTTTTAATTGGATTAAGCAGTTTTATGGGAAATCATTTTATAATGGTAATTGGTATTTTAATTGCTATAGTAGTTGGAGTAGTTTTATATAGCAAAACAGAAAGTGGAATATACTTTTTTGCAAAACTTAAAATTTCCTTTCCTTTAATAAAGGATTTAAATAGAAAAATGATAGTTTCTAGATTTACAAGAACTTTATCAACATTATTAGCTTCAGGAGTATCTTTAGTGGAATCCTTGCCAATAGTATCTGCAGTATTAAATAATGTAATAGCAGAGGATGAAGTATTAAAAATTAGAGAAAGGGTTGTTAAAGGAGAAGGGTTAAGTACTCCAATAGAAGATTGTGAGTTATTTCCACCAATGCTTTCTTCAATGGTAAGAATTGGTGAAGAATCTGGAGCCTTAGATGATATGCTTAATAAAACAGCAGACTTTTATGATGAAGAAGTTGAACAAGCTATACAGACTTTAACTTCAATGCTTGAACCAATTATGATAATAATTATGGGATTAGTTATAGGATTTATGGTAATAGCCTTAATGTTACCACTTTATGGTTCATATGATTTAGTTTAATAAGATTTAAATTTAAAATTTAAATAAATAATAAAAATATTTAGGAGGGGTTTTTAAATGCTTAAAAACTTAAGAAACAAATTAAATGAAAAGAAAAACAAAAAAGGATTTACTCTTATTGAGTTAATCATAGTTATTGCAATTATTGCAATACTAGCTGCTTTATTACTACCAAAACTAGGACAAGTTAAGGAAAACTCAAATAAAACTTCAGATATTGCAAATGGTAAAAAAATTGCAGAAGCAGCTTTAGCACTTTATGCAGAAGATAAAGTAGGAGATTTTACATCTCAAGAAGTTTCTACTTCTGGTGGTACTGAAGGGAAAGCAATTCAAAAATATCTTCAAACTACTCCAGAAGCAAAGACAAAAAGTTTAAACAAAGCTAAATTCAAAGCAGAAATTTCTAATGGGGTTGTAAAAGTAACAGTTGGTGGTAAGGAAGTTTATCCAAATCCAGATACAAATACATTTAAACAAAATTAGTTTAAACAAAATAGCATTTATTTAAGTAAAGTGTAAAGTCATTATGGCTTTGCACTTTATCTCTAATTAAGGATAATTATAGACAAAAAAACACAAATTCAGACAAAGAGGGTGACGGAAATGCCAGGAAAGGTTGATATTACCAAGTTAAAGAAAAAAGGAAGCTCAGGTGTATCAAGTTTAAAGGATAAGGTAGCTAGTGGAAAAGCTACTTATTTAGGAAAAGGTAAAAATGAAAAGCCAAGAAATGTTGTAGCATTTGAAATTGGGTCAAAACATATAAAGATAGTAGAAGGAAAATATTCAAAGGATAAACTTTCTATATATAAAATGGGTCAAGTTGAAACTCCAATGGCTTCAATAGAAGATGGTGCTATAATTGATGAAAGAGCATTAGTTAATACATTACAAGTAGCTATAAATCAACTTGGAATAAAATCAAAGGATGCTGTAGTTACTAGTAATTCAAGTTCAATAATAGATAGAGAAATAATAATACCAGCTGTTGATGAATCTGAAATGGAATCAGTAATAAAATATGAAATACAACAATATCTACCTATTAATTTAGATGAATATATAGTTGAATATGTAGTTATAGATAAACTTGTAGATAGTGAAGGACCAAAGCTTAAAGTAAATGTAATTTCTTATCCTAAAGATATAGTAAATGGATATTATAAATTAATAAAATCTTTAGGCTTAAATCCATATGTTTTAGATGTTACTTATAATTCTTTAAAGAAAATAGTTAACCATACAGGAATGATAAAAAATGGTGGACAAACTGGTACTGTTGCTTTTGTTGATATGGGAGCAACATCTATTAATGTAACAATATTTAAAAGAGGTCAACTAGATTTTACAAGAATAATAAAATCAGGTGGAGAAACAATAGATCAAGCTTTAAGTAGTAGATTAGATATGTCAATAAAATCAACAGAATCTATGAAGATGGATAAGGGTAATTTATTAGATATTCAAGATGATGATGAAGTAAATGTAATAATTAAAGAAACTGTTGATGAAATGATAGGTGAATTAGAACAAATTCTACAATTCGCAAGCAACAAAAATGGAGAAAATGTAGATGAAGTTGTTATATATGGTGGAGCTTCTAAACTTAGAGGTCTAGATGTATATATGCAAAGAAAACTACTTAAGAGCATAAAGAGAGTATTTACATTAGAACGTATAGATATGTCTACATCAGCCATGCCAAAAGAACCAATAGGTGAATATTTAAATGCTATAGGTGCTGTAATAAGACAAAGTCAAGATGTAAACTTTTTATCTATGTATCAAGGTAAAAATGGGGAAGCTGTTGCTAAGGGTGGAAAGATAAAAGAAAACAATACTCCTGTTTATATAGTTGTAGGATTAATAGCTGCAGCAATTGTTGGAACTTTCCTTTATCATCAAATAGATATAAAAATTCAAGAAAGCAAAATAACAAGTATAGAAGAAAAAATGGCAGCTCCAGAATTCCAAAAGCAACTTGCAATAGCACAAGATTTATCTAATAAAATTTCAAGTGTAACACAATATAATACTCAAGTTGAACAAATAACTAAGGTTGTTAATAGTAGAAAAGTTGTAACACCAGAAGTTTTAGATGATGTAAAAGATGCAGTTCCTGGTGGAGTTTTATATACATCTTATAAAATTTCAAATACAGAAATAACAATAACTGGGGCATCACCAAGCACTGAAGTAGTTGCTGAAATGGAACATAATTTTAGAGAATTAGATAGAGTTCAAGACGTACATGTTGGAACAATAGAAGGAGACGGAACTGTAACCTTTGACATAACTATTAAGATAAAACAAATAGAGGAGGCTGAATAATTATGAAGATGAGTAGCAGAGAAAGAAATTTATTATGCATAGTAGTAAGCGTCGCTCTAGGAGTATTATATTATAATTTTGTATTTACAAAAAATTCAGCAAAGTTAGAAGAAAAGAAAACTGAAAGAAAGCAAGTAGAACAAAAATATGAGGATGCTAAAGCTGAAATAGCAGATATAGATAATAGAAGAACAAGGCTTTCAGAATTAAAGGCTAAAGGAGAAGAATTGGCAAAAGATTATTATCCAGAAATCATTCAAGAAAATCTTATAAAAGAAATAAAAACTCTTATGGATAAAAATGGACTAAAGGGAGATTATTCCTGGGCTGAAAGAAATGCTGATCAATTAGCAGATCTTACTCCTGTAATTTTAGATTTGCCAAAAAGTAGTGTTCAAGCTTTAGCAGATACAGTAAAGTCACAAATAGGAGAAGAATCTTCTAAAGAAGATAATGATAAATCACAAGAAACAGCTTCAAATGATACAGCAGTAAATAAAGAAACAGAAACAAGTACTGCAACAGCAGAAACAAGCACTGCAAATACTACTACACAAAGTACAGTTAATTCTAATGGGGAACAAAATGGACCAACACCAGTAAAAATGGTACTTACTATAAAACTTAGAGGAAACTATGATTCATTAAGAAATTTTGTACAAGATATAAAAGACTATGGAAGAGTTGTAGCAGCTAGTGCATTATCTACAGATTGGTCATCAGCTAATGATTTTCAAGGTCAAATTGATGTCGAATTTTATGCAATTCCTAAAATTAATGACAAAGATAATGAATATTTAGACTGGAAATAATATCAATTAAGTGGTAAAATATTATAAAGAAAATAGTAATATGCCATTTTTAATCAACATTTTTGTAGAATATTGGAATTAAAAGGTGGGTGATAAATATTATGGGAAAAGAGAGAATCGAAAGAAAAGGCTATACTCTTTTAGAAGTCATATTAAGTGTTGCATTAATAGCATTATTACTAATTCCAATTTCAAATATGATAATGACAGCTATGAAGTCAAATAAAAGAGCAGACATAAGACAAGATGGAGCAGTTGTAGGGCAACAGGTGTTAGAAGAACTTAAAACATATAATAGTTTATCAAGTAGTACTCCAATTAATCTATTAGACGGGGTAACACACTTTGATGTGGTTGCTGCAAGTAGCACAGCAACAAGAACTGTATATAGTGGTGAAATGCGAGATGGAAATCAAAGATATGAAGTAAATGTTATTGCAGAAAAAGATAATAACTTCAATAACTATATGGCAGCAACAACAACACCATCAAGTAAACCAGATACAGATTATAGTTTTATATTAAAATTTAAGACAAACGGAACACAAAATATAGTATGTTTTAATGGAGGAGAAATAAATATACCATATAATGCAGGGAGTAATACAAAGCTTTTATTATATTTAAGAAGAAATGAAAGCAATCCTAATAATTTAACATTAAAATTATATGATTATACAGGTGATAATGCACAAGAAGCAACTCCTTTATATGAAGATACTAGAAATGATTATAATGCAGCTAATAATTCAACAAAAAACTTAGTTAAAATAGAATTAGATGAAAGCTTTACAGGAAGAAATAATGGTAATGATCCGGGAACAATTCCAATAATAGTTGATAGCAATAGTACAGGATTAGTTTTAGATATAGTAAAAGAAAAAGAAACTAAAGGAAAAGTTAGTGTTACAAGTTCTTTATCAAATGGCGATAATATAAGCTTTGATGGACATTTAAAAGAAGCTTCAAAAGAAACATTTACAGCAAAGCAAAATATAAGAAAGCAAAATACAGAAGATATAACAGCTATAGGAGATTTGTATAATATTACTGTAGTTGTAAAAAACAATGGAAAAGAAATATTTAGAAGTCAAACAAGTAGTAATTTAAATTAATACATTTCAATATTTTAAAATTGGATGGTGATAAAAGTGAAAAGGGGATTAAAGAAAAAGGGTTCAAGTTTAGTAGCTGTTTTAGTCATTTGTTCAATTATATTAGTTGTTGCAAGTACAATGATAGGGGTTGCAACTAGTAATGTAAGAATGAGAATGAATGAAAGTAAGAAGTTACAAAACCTATATAAAGCTGATTCCGGATTAGAAGTAGTTAATAATATAATATTAAAAGATTCAGAAGCAGCAATTGTATATGCACAAGAAAAAATGCAAAGTAGTGGATTAGTAGGAGGAGCTATATCAAATACATCAGATGATGAAGTTTATGATTCGCTAAATACAGAATTTCAATCATTGTTTATAAAGGCATTGTTAAAATCATCTGTAAATGGAATAACAGTAGAAAGTGATAAAAACCAAACTAGAAATAATGTTGAACAAGATATTAGGCCTGTGTATGATCAAGAAGGTGAAAATGTAATAAATAATGAAAATGGAGAACCAATAAGTGATACAACAGTAAAATCAAGATTGCTTTATGGTCTTAAAAATGGTTTTTATGTATCTTCAATAAATACAGAAAGTCTTAATACAACATTTGTAGATGCATTTTATGGAATTGATCAAGCAAATAAACCAAATTTAAAAATTTTAAGTGCTACTTATAATGATTCAACAAGAACTATTAAATTAACTATACGTTCATCATTTAGCTGTGCAGAAACTTCAACTACAAAACTTCCAAATAAGAAAGTAATTGAAACAACTTTTAAAATAACAGCTCCAGAATATGCAGATATTATAAGTAGAAGTAATAGTACAGACGAATTAGTAATACAAGCACCTTACTCAAATGTACTTACTGTTGATGGAAACTTAAATGTTAATAGTGATTTAACTTTAGCAGGAAATGCATGGGTAAAAGGTGATGCTGACACAGCTGCAAGTGAAAACCAATCAATTGTATTTAGTAAATACAATGGTGGTATAAAACTTGCAAATGGTAAAGATATTATTACAAGTTCAGTAGGAGAAAATTATCCAGGAAATATTTACACTGCAGGTACATTTACGTTAGTTAATGGTTCAGAAGCAACATTATCAGGAAATTTATATTCAGCTAATACTTATATTGGACCATCAAGCACTAATGATTCAAGTTCAAGAGGCAATACAATAACTGTAGGGGACATGATAACTTATAATGATTTAGGAATAAATTCATTAGCTTCTACAGTAAACATGAATAATTATTATGGTATTAATGGTACAACAACTAATTCAACAAATTCAGGAAAAAATAATGCTTCTAAGAGATCAAGTTGTATAATTATAAACAATTATAATACAGATAGTGCATTAAATATAACAAATGATGCTTATATAGCAGGTGTTGCTTATATTAATACTGGTGATGAAAATAGTGATACTGGAGAATATGAAACTGGTGAATCTATAGCAGTAAGAGGAAATTATAGAGCATATCAAGAAGCATTAACAATGATTGGAGATAATACAATAACACCAGGATTTAGATATTATAATCCAGCTAAGTTACTTGAAACAATAACAGAAAATAACGAAATAAGAAATGCAACAGTACAAGATAAGAGAAATTATTTTAATGAATATTATAGAAATAATGTTTTTAAAGATGGTAATGTAACAATTGGTGGACATGTTTATTCAACTGGTGCTATTGTTACTACTGATAGTAAAGAAGCTGAAGAATTAGATGCTCAAGATTTAAATGTAAGAAATGCAAGAAGAGCTTATGCTTTAAATGTATTAAGCATGAATAGTAATTTAAATGAATCTCAATTAGATACTTTATATAATAATGGAACTGTTACTAAAACTGTTAAAGGATCAGATACAACTACAGCAGTTGTAAATTTTGGAGCTATGAATCCAGGAGTAGAAGTGCATCAAAGTTTACCAAATGCTAACTTGGTTAATGCACTTAATAATTGTGCTTATGTTTTAGGAAATGATGAAAATTCAACAATAGTTATAAGTCCAGGAAGAATTTCAGTAGAAGGACATACAGAACCAGTAAATCCATCAACACAATGTACACAATGTTTTAATTTTGCTGCACAAGAAGATGGTACAAGTATAGTAAATGCAGTAATTATAACAAATGGCGATGTAAAAATAGAAGATGGTGTTAACTTTAGGGGTTGTATTATAGCAGGTGGAAATGTTGAAGTTCAACAAGGTAATAGTGGAGTTAATTTAAGTTACAATGCATCAGTAGTTGGTCAAATAATAACAGTAAATCATCTTAACACTTATTTTAATGTACCAATGAATGAGGTTGAAAGATTAACTGTAAATGATGGTGATATAATAAGCATAGATCCTACAGAAACTAATTCATACAATGTTGATGGTGTAGTAAATACAGGATTTTGGAAATTAATAGAAAATAAAGACGATAGATAATAATAAACAAGGATGATTGTTATGAACAAAAATGACAGTTTCTTAAAACAAAAGAAAAAGGCATTTACATTAGTTGAAGTTGTTATAGTTCTTGCTATAACAGTTATAGTACTAGCCATAATGTATGAATTTTTAACTGAAAGCAAAAAAGCAGCAGTTAGTAATGAAGTAAATTCAATATTACAGGATGAAGCAGATAGTATTCAAACAGAATTAGTTAAACTGGGAACTCAATCTAAGGGTATTACTGTAATTGATGCAAGTAATGCACCAGATTTAACTTATTCATCATTAACAACTGATGGAACAGATAATAATGTTAAAGTTGTAGCAGATGGAATGCATTTTAAATATTATGATGGAAGTGAGTGGCAGTTACTTTTAAATGATTCAGATGGTGATGGAATAGGAACATTAAGGCTAAATTATCCTAATGGTACTAATAAAGAGATAGCAAAACATGTTACTAAAATTAAAGTTAGACCAATAGATTTAAATACAGTTCCTGATAGTTCAACAGCAAGATTTTCAGATAGTACAGGAGTACAGTTTATTATTGAATTAAAGATGAAAAAGGGATATACAAATATAACTTGTCCTGTAACTGTAAATGTAAAGTTTAGAAATAAAGATGCTACAGACACACCATAGCAAAAAAAGCACATCTTATAAAAATTTATAAGATGTGCATTCCCAATTAAGTAATTTTTTAAGAGGTTTATACTAAAAAGGGGGATGAAAAAAGTGAAATTGAAATTAACCAATAAAAAGAGAGCAATACAAATTGGTGCTTTTGGAGTAATATTAATTTTTGTTTTAGGATTAGTATTAAATAGTAATTTCAGTCAAGCAAAAGCTGAAATGGTAAATGTTAATGTTGATGGTACTATAAAAATATTAGAAGTAGGACCTGGTAATTTATCAAGATTAGCAGATGGTATTGGAACTTATACAAAAACATCAAATGGGAAAAATTATACAGTAACTTATATGAGTATGCCAGAATATATAAGTGGAATAGATGATGTAGCTGGTAAATATGATATAGTTGCTATAACAAATAAAAATGATAATTTAGCTGATAAATTTACTAATGCTAATATTAAAGACAAAAAATATACTAAATATTCAACAGCTTTTCAAGAAAAAATGTCAAGATTAAGATATGCTGCAGGAACTGATGGTTATGGTAAATTTAATTATGGAGATTCTTTATCACAAAAAAATTATTATTTTAATAAAGATTTTAATTATAAAGAATATTATTCAGAAAATGACATTACAGATAAGAGAGCTAACTCAATACTTGATATGGCAAATAGAGGACAAGTTGTTTATGTTGAAAATTCAGCTTTAATAGATGGAAGCAAATTAAAAGAAAAGTTTGGAAGTGCTTCAAATGTTAAAAAAGCAGATGAAGTAAAAATAGATGACTTATTAAATGAATATGATAAATCTTCTAAAAAGCCAGAAGTTAGTAATTTTAAAGTTAGTGCTGATGATTCAAACCTTACAGTGGGACAAAAATCAACAAGATCTCTTGCTTTTTCTTTTGATTATGATAATGCACCAGAAAATTTTGTTGTAAAGGTGTATGTTGATTATAATGCTGATGGAATGTTTAAAGAATACCAAAGCGGAAGTGGATATAGAAATGAACTTTTAGTTGCAAAGACATTTAATAAAAATACTATTGGCAACAATTACGAAATACAAACTTCTATTGATTCATCATTTATTGGATATTTAGACTGGAAAGTTGAAGTATATGCAGGAGATGAAACAAAGGTTAAAACTATCGTTACTTCAAGCTTTAAATTTAAAAAGTTAACTGCTGATAAATCAGGAGCAGTTGAATTAAATGTATTACAAGTCTATCCTGATACAATGAGTATGTTCAATGAAAATGGTGATTACACAGGAGAAGGAAATTATAAAGATGTAGGTGGATTAGTTCTTTCTAATAAAGCTGAATTAAAAGGCTATAATGATGGTACTCAAGGAGTATTTAATAATGGTGATGGAACTATAACAATTAAGCAAAAATCAAGTAAAGATAAACTTTATATTTCAGGAACATTTAATTCTTGGACAAAACAAGAAATGAGTAAAAATACAAGTGGTATATATGAAATAACATTAAACTTATCAGAAGTTGGTGGTAAAGAATATAAGATTTTTGAAGAACCTAATAATTGGTATTCAAATTCTGGTAATACTCATATTGTAGGAAAAGATAAAAATTCTTATATCTATACAGAAGAAGAATATAAGAGTGCAAGTATTAATGAACAAAGTAAAAAATTCCAAAAATTCTTAAATGCTGTTGATGATTATTCAATAACAGTAGATTCAATTCCAGTAACAGAATTTAATACAAATTGTAATGATGCTTCTAAGAAAGCAAAGATGCAAGATTATGATATGATAATAATAGGATTTGGAGATTCTTATGGTACAAAGTATGATTTTAATGAAAATGCTACAAAGGTAGTTCAATCATATATTGATAGTAAAGCCCTAATGCTTAGCCATGATACAATATCATTAAATATAAATGAACCATTAACTACAGAAGGGAATGGAAGTAATGCAAAAGGTACTACTTTCTTTACTAATGAGTTAAAATCTCAAGTTGGTCAAAGTAGATATGAAAATGATACAATAAATGTTAATGGAACTACTTATACTTCTTATGGTCAAACTTTATATGCAGTAAGAGATTGGAGTGGAAAACCTACTAAAGAAGGGGAAAACTTCTATGAACAAAGTAAAACAAAAACTGTAAGAGAAGTTAGTCAAGCACAAATTACTGAATATCCTTATAATTTAAGTGATGCAGGAATTTCAACAGGTACTTCTGTAGATGGACAAAATGCTATTAATATTTCTCAAACTCACACTCAATGGTATCAATTGGATTTAGAAAATGAAGATATTTCTCCATGGTTTAATTTAGTTGCAGATGGTTCTTTAACTGGAGTGCCAGCAGACCAATTTAATAGTGGTGACGCAAGAAACTTCTATTATACTTATTCAATTGGAAATATAACTTATTCAGGAACAGGTCATACAAGTAATTATACTGACCAAGAATTAAAATTATTTGTTAATACAATAATAAGAGCAGCAAGAAGTTCAAAAACAAGTACTCTTAACTTTGTAACAACAACAGATTCTAGCATAGATATGGCTAATCCAACAAAAGTAAATATTACCAATAAAGATTTTGTAGTTAATTTCACTACAACAGGAACAATAAAAGAAACAGTTTCAAAGAATAGTAGAACAACAATAAAAGAAACACCTTTTAATGGAGAAGTTATCAATAGTTACGTAGCAGTAGTATATGATAAGGCTGGTAATAAAGTAGATGTTGCAACTAGTCTTGGAAATGGAGAAACATCAGGACTTAATCCTAAATATACAATTCCAGTAGCTACACTTGAACTTTTATCACAAAATGGTTATATATTAGCTATAACTCCAAATGTAGTACCTAAGAATACAAATTCTTATGATTCAGTAACTTCATCAACTTGTACTGCATATATAATAGCAGAAGCACCAGAAGTATTATCAGTAAAACATGGAATGATAGATGGTGCTGCTAATGGAAATGGAATTAGTAACTTAAAGACAGGATGTGAAGAAGTAGAGTATTATACATCTATACCATTTGAAGCACAAATAAGTGGAATGAAGCTTTATACAAATAAGACAATAGAATTATCAATAGATAAGAATTTCTTACTTGATGAAGGTTTTGCTCCAAAGGTATATTCAGTTTCTAATGCTGGACTTACAGAAGTTGCAGTTAATTCAAATATAGAAGAACAAAAAGATGGAACTACTAAAGTAACTATAGAATTAGGTGAATTACAAGCAAGTGAAATAATAGTTAGATATGAAGCTAAAACAATGGCTCAACCAGAACAAACAACAAATGTTGATGAAAATGGTATAAACATTAGTGTTGATGAAAATGTAGTTTATCAAAATAATATAGAAGTAACTTCTGAAACATCTAAATCTGCAAGTGCAAGTGTTCAAGTTGGAAGAGTAGTTTTAGATAGACCATTATTCTAAAAATTTATAAAGAAGCTCAAAGGAGAAATCTTTTGGGTTTCTTTTTTTATCCCATAAAGTATGGTATATATCCTATTTTGAGGCATTTTTTTATTTTAGTTTTAAAGCTGCAAGTATTAGTAGGATAATTCCAGATATACAAGATAAATTGGTATCTGTTTTTTCTACTATTTTCTTGCCTATAAGGTGTCCTATGGAAATACAAATTAATCCTAAAATAAAGCATAAGATTATAGTTTGAATAAAGTTTACTCCTCCTAAGCTACTTCCAAATCCTACTGCTAGGCTATCAAAGGATAGGGCAATTGAAAGGTAAAAGGCCTCTTTTGGTGATAGTATCTTTGATTTATCATAGTCTGCAATTGTTTCATCTGCATAAACTTGAAGAACAAATCTCATATCAAATAGTTTAAATGTAAGGGGCTTGTCTAAATTCCTTTTCTTTTGAATAAAGGTTTTAAAAATTCCTTCAAATAATCTATATATACCAATAATAAATAAGATTAAAAAGCTTAAGATTATTGCTAAGTTTCCTGGTAAAAGTTTTTTTATAAAGCTTCCAAAGAATAGGGAAGCTCCAAGTATTAATGCTCCTATTAGGCTTATTATAAAAGAAGATATAAATGGTATTTTAATTTTATTTGTACCATAGGCTATACTTGCAAAGAAAGCATCTAAGCATATGGAGATTATTAAAAGTAGTGATTCTATCATTCTTTTTACCTCTGTTTACTAGTCTTGTTATATACTATGGCAAAGGAAAAAAATTAGTTACTAAAAGTTTTACATAAAATGAATATTAATATATAATTAAGTTAGAATTTAAAAATAACGGAGGATAAACATGTATAAAATTATTGCACTTGATATGGATGGGACTCTTTTAAATGAAAAAAAGGAAATTACTCCTAAAACAAAGGAAGCTCTTCAAAAGGCTAAAGATAAGGGAGTTAAGGTTGTTTTAGCATCTGGTAGACCAATAGAAGGACTTCATAAATATTTACATGAACTTGATTTAGTTGAAGATGGACAATATGTTTTAAGTTATAATGGATGTTTAGTTCAAGAAACAAAAAGTAAAAATATTATTTGTGAAATAGGTCTTAAAGGAAGTGACCTTTCTTATACATATGAAATAGCTAAAAAGTTAAATGTAAATATACATGCTTTTTCTGCAACAAGAGGGCTTATTACTCCCAAAATGAATACATATACTAAATATGAAGCAGATATGAATGGAATTGAAGCAAAGGTTGTAAGCTTTGATGATATAGACCCAAATGAAGATATAATTAAAATTATGTTTATAGATGAACCAGAAATTTTAGAAGAAGCTGTAAAGAAAATGCCAAAGGAATTATATGAAAAGTATACTGTAGTTAGAAGTGCTCCATTTTTCTTAGAAGTTATTAATAAAGAATCTAATAAAGGTGTAGGATTAAAGGCACTAGCAGATACTTTAGGTGTTAAGAAAGAAGAAATCATTGCTTGTGGAGATGCTAGTAATGATTTAGCTATGATAGAATATGCAGGATTAGGTGTAGCTATGGAAAATGCTACAGATGATGTTAAGGAAATTGCAAATTATCAAACAAAGAGCAATAATGAAGATGGAATTGCAGAGGTTGTAAATAAATTTATTTTATAAACTTATATGTAAGGAGTTGTTGCAGAAAATATTTTCACAATATTTTCTAATGCAATAGCTCCTTATGTTTTTAGTTATTTAAATTATACTAATTTGTATACTATTGATAGGTAAATACTTATCAATGTTATAGATTAATAATATTTGATTATAGAAAGGATTCGTATTAAAATGTTATTAGTATTGTATGAATAGATAAACTAGGAGGTTTTTTGTTAATGGCTGTTAATGCAAAAAGACAAGGGGAATTAAAGGGACTAGGATTTTTACTTCAAAATGATAAGGAGCATTTTGCAGTAAGACTATTAAGTAGAGCAGGAAATTTTACTACTGAAGAATTATCAAATATAAAATATTTAGCAGATAAATATGGAAGAGGATATGCAGGGGTTACTACAAGACTTCAATTAGAAATTCCTTGGATTAAGGATGAAGATGTAGAAAAGTTTAGAGAAGAAGCAGATGCATTAGGATTAAGATATGGTGGAACAGGTCTTAAGGTTAGACCATTAGTTTCATGTAAAGGAACAGTATGTCTTCATGGTAATATTGATACTCAAGAAATATGTAGACAACTTGAAGCAAAATATTTTGGAATTGATACTCCAGCTAAGTGTAAAATAGGTATAGTAGGATGTGCTAATAACTGTGCAAAAGCAAGTATAAATGATATAGGTATAGCAGGAAGAAATGTTCCTAAGTATGTTGAAGAAAAATGTGTAGGTTGTGGAATGTGTGTTAAAGCATGCAGACAAAATGCCCTTACTCTTGAAGATAAAAAGATAAAATTTAATAAAGATTTATGTGTAAATTGTGGTGGATGTGTAAGAGCATGTGGTCCTGGTGGATTTGTTTCTATGGAAAAAGGTGCCGAAATATTTGTTGGTGGTAGATATGGAAGAGGTATGAGTGTTGGTACTTCTTTAGGAAAAATATTTAAAGAAGATGAAATTGTACATGTTGTTGATAAGATAATGGAGTACTATAAGGCAAATGGAAATCATCGTGAAAGAATATGCCATGTTATGGAAAGAGTAGGAAAAGAAAAATTTATAAATGATATTTTAGAAAGTTTATAAAATACATATTAAGCCATTGTATAATTAGTTTATTGTGCAATGGCTATTTTTGTTAACTAATTTAATAACATATGATAGAATATTATAAAGACTAAATTTTGGTTTCTCATAAAATTTAAAGATATTTTGAGAAAAGGTGTGAGGGTATGAAAAAATCCACAATAATTAAAGGTTTATCTATATTTATAATCTTATTTGTAGTTATAAATTATTTAACAATTAATATAGTACCAGCTGAGCAATTAGAACCTAGTGAAAGTAAAACAACAGGAAAAATTAATAACATAGTAGTGTTTTTAAAGTTTGCTGATGATGAAGATGCATATAATAATAAATATGATGAAATTAAAGAAGTATTTAATAAAAAGAATGGAAATTCTTTAAAACATTATATAAAAACTATGTCAAATAATAAGCTAACTGTAGATTCAACTTTTTATCCCCTAGATGATAATGGGAATGTTTATCCTTGTGAAGTTAATAATAATGCTTCTTATTATGAAAAACTTAGTGAAGATAATCCTTATGGCTATTCTGATTTTGATGGAAGTGAAAGAGAAAGGGAGTTATTAATTGAAGCTCTTACAAAGGTAAAAAATCAAATTCCAAAGGATTTAAATATTGACCATGATAATGATGGGGTAGTTGATTCTATTGTTTTTATACAACCTAGAAAAACAAATTGGGGTGAGATTTTATGGTCTCATAAAGATGAGTTTGTAGATGAAGATTTAGAGATAAATGGGAAAAAACTTGGGTATTATACTTTAGTTTCTTTAGAAGATTTAAATTCTTATGGGGTTTTATCTCATGAATATCTTCATATTTTAGGATTAAATGATTTGTATTCCTCTACAAGTGAAGGTTTTGAAACTAGAGAATCAATTCCAAATTATGACCCTGAACAAAGAGTAATTTATGAAAGCATTATGGCAACAAGTGAAGGGGTTTTAACAAACTATGAAAGAAAAAAGCTTAATTGGATAAGTGATATAAAAACTTTAACTGAAGATGGAACTTATACTTTAATTCCAAGCCTTTCAAGTGAGAAAAATGGAAATATTGCATATAAAATACCAATACCCTATGATTCATCTAGATACTTTATTTTAGAATATAGAGCAAAGGGAACAACTAAATATGATGATGAATATTTAGAAGGGCTTTTTATTTATGGAGTAGATGAAAATGTAAATGGAAATATATCATCACCACCTTATGAAGTTTATTCTATGAGTGATTTTAATAGAGAAAATTATGCAGATTATCAAAGTTCATTTATAGCAAAAAACGATTATGATATTGATGGCTATGAAGAATATCTTAAAAATGGTTTTAATGCATTTACATTAAATGATGGAAATGATAATTTAGGTATTAGCATAACAAATGTAAGTTTTAAAAATGGAAAGGTAACATTTAAATTAACTTTAAATAAGGAGAAGGGAATTGAAGCCCCTAAAAATTTTTATGAAGAAAAAGTTAATGGTTATGAAATAAAGTTATCTTGGGAGTCTCAAGAATATTTTATAGATGAATATTTTATTTATAGAGATGGAATTTTTATAGGAAAAACTAAAAACACAGAATATATAGATAAATTTGAGTTCCCTTTACCTAATGGAAGGGTATATAATTATTCAGTAAAAGCTGTAAGTAAAAAATATGGAGAATCAGAACTTACCTCAAGAAAGGTTGTTGCAAGAAATAATAGTGACTTTTATGAAATTTATTATCCTGTATTAAGAAATGAATCTTTATTTATGAAAACAGAAAATGAAATTTTGGAAATGGAAAATTGCCTTTATAAAGGCTATAAGGTAGGAAGAATAAAGAAAGATTATAATGGTAATGCTTATATTGGCTATGACAGAGAAAATTTATATTTAGATGTAAATTTAGAAAGAGATGAAGATATATATACTTATTATAATATAAACACTGAAGTATTAGGAAAGAATAATAGTCTTCCAAAGGCAGAACTAAATTTAAATGAAGCAGTTATTTTTTATAAAAATAAATTTAATACTCCATATATTGGTTACTTTTTAGATGATGAATGGATAGATAATGAAAACACTAAATTATTAAAAGCAGAAGAAAAGGATGGGTATTTTAAAATAGCAATTAATTTAGAAAATAATGAAAAGATAAAAGCATATTTTCATGATGAAAATGGAAACTATGATAATAGTAAAGATAATTGTTATGTTATAGATGGAGTTGGATATTTTGCTATAATAGATGGAAAAGTGATAAAGTTTAGTGGAGATTTTTCAGAACTTGATATAAAAGAATCAGAACAAAATAAAGATGATAAAAAAGAAACTGAAGATAAAAAAAGTAATGAAAAAAATGAAGAAAATAAAGATAATGAAACTGAAACAGTAGATAAAAATAATAAACCTAAAGACAATAAAATAAATAATAAAACAGAAGATAAAGAAAATAAAGTTGCTAAAAGTAAATATAAGAAAGTGATTTTAGGTGTAGCTGGAATAATATTATTAATATTAACTATAAGTATTATAATTTTTGTAAATAAGAAGAAAAGTAAACAATAAATATTATAAAAGCTGCATGATAATAAATGCAGTTTTTATAATGTATAAAAATTTATAGAGGTGAATATTTTGAAGGAGCTTATTATAGCCACAAGAAAAAGTAAGCTTGCTCAAGTACAAACAGAAAGGGTAATGGAGCTTATAAAAGAAAAAGAAAATATAAATTTAAAAAAATTATTAGTAGTTACAGAAGGAGATAGAAGACTTGATGTAACTTTAGATAAAATAGGGGGAAAAGGTGTTTTTACAAAGGATATAGAATATGCACTTTTAGATAAAAGGGCAGATGCAGCAGTACACAGCATGAAGGATGTTCCTTTTAGTCTTGGAGATGAGTTTGAAATTACAGCAATTCCAGAAAGAGAAGATGTTAGAGATGCTTTTATATCAAAAGATGGAATACCTTTTAAAGAACTTAGAAAAGGAGCTAAGATAGGAACTAGTAGTATAAGAAGAAAGGCTCTTTTAAAGGAACTTAGAAGTGATTTAGAAATTGTATCTATAAGAGGAAATGTTCAAACAAGACTTGAAAAGATGAATAGTGAAAATTTAGATGGTATAATTTTAGCATCAGCAGGGTTAAAAAGATTAGGTTTAGAAAACTTAATAACAGATTATTTTAATCCAGAAGTATTTTTACCTGCAATAGGACAGGGGGCTCTTGGAGTAGAGTGTTTAAAAGAAGGGGTAAATAGAGAATATTTTAAAAACATTGATAATAAAGAAGCAAGAATAGAGGTAGAAGCAGAAAGAAGTTTTATGAAAGCTTTAAATGGAGATTGCCATAGCCTTATTGGAAGTTTTACCAAAATAGAGGGAAAAGATCTATATCTATTGGGGGTTTATCAAATTAATGGTAAAATAGTAAAGAAAGATATATATGGAAACAAAGAAGACAATATTCAGCTTGGTAAAGAATTAGCAAGAAAGATAATAAATAGTGGCAGGTGATTTTAATGGGAAAAGTTTATATTATAGGAACAGGACCAGGAGATGAAGAATTATTAACTTTAAAAGCTGTTGAAGCATTAAAAAAATGTGATGTTGTATTATATGATAGACTTGTTTCAAATAATATTTTAAATTATATAAGAGAAGATTGTGAAGCATATTATTGTGGAAAAGAGCCAGGGGCTCACTATCAAAGTCAAGAAGAAATAAATAATAATCTTATAAAATTTGCTAAAAAGGGGAAAACTGTTGGAAGAATAAAAGGTGGGGACCCTTATGTTTTTGGAAGAGGTGGTGAAGAAGTATTAGCTTTAAAGGAGTTAAATATAGATTTTGAAGTTATACCTGGAGTAACTTCTCCAATTGCAGTGTTAAATTATGCAGGAATTCCAATAACTCATAGAAGTATGGCACAAAGTTTTCATATAGTTACAGGAATGTCTGCTAAAGAAAGTACAGTTAATTTTAAAGCACTAGCAAAAGAAGAAGGTACCCTTGTATTTATGATGGGTTTATCTAATTTAGGAAATATAGTAAAAGAATTAATTAATAATGGAAAAGATATAAATACCCCAACAGCAGTTATAATGAAGGGAACAACCTCTAAACAAAAAAAGGTAGTTGGTACTTTAGAAAATATAGAAGAAAGGGTTTTAAGAGCAAAATTAAAATCTCCATGTATTATAGTTGTAGGAAGAGTAGTAACTTTAAATAAAGAATTAACTTGGTATGAAAATAAACCTTTATTTGGAACTAATATATGTATAACTAGGTCTAAAAATCAAGCTTCAAATTTAAGAAAAAAACTTAGTGAAATGGGAGCAGATGTTACAGAAATAAATTCAATAAAAATAGAAGATACTTCTGAAAAATTAAAAAAATATTTAAGTAGAATAGAAGATTATAATCATATATTATTTACTTCTGTTAATGCAGTTAATATATTTTTTGATTATTTAATAAAAGAGAAGTATGATATAAGAAGAATTAATGCTAAAATTTCTGTGGTAGGAAAAGCAACAAAAAATGCTTTAGAAGGAAGAGGAATACAAGCTTTTACTATGGCAAAGGATTTTACAGCAGAAGGGTTATTTAAAGCAATAAAACATCATATTTCACCAGATGATATAGTTTTAATTCCTTGTTCTGCTAAAAGTAGAAATACTCTTAAAGAACTTCTTGAAGATGCTAATGTTTTAGTAGATAGAGTTAATATTTATGATACTGTGCCAGGAAAAATAGCAAACACTAAAGCCTTTGAAGATGTGGATATAGTGTTATTTACAAGTCCAAGTACAGTTAAAAATATGATTCAAATGGTAGGAATTGATAAAATAAAAAAGAAAAAATGTATAGCAATAGGTCCTCAAACAAGTAATGCACTAGTTGATAATGGAATAAATGCCTTAGTATGTAATGAACATTCAGAAGAGGGATTTTTAAAAGAAATTGTTGAAATGAGAAAAAGGGAAGTGTAATAATAAATGCTTAATAGAAGTAGAAGATTAAGATTTAATGAAAGTATTAGAGATTTAGTAAGGGAAACAGAACTTTCTCCAAAGGACTTTATTTATCCTATTTTTGTGGTTGAAGGAAAAAACATAAAAAAAGAAATAAGCTCCCTTCCAGATTGTTATCATTATTCTGTAGATATGCTTGAAGAAATTATTAATGAAGTTAAAGAAGCAGGAGTAAGAGGAGTTCTTTTATTTGGAATACCAAATCATAAAGATTGTTGTGGTTCAGAAAGCTATAATGATAATGGAATTGTTCAAAGGGCTATAAGAAAAATAAAAGAAATAGATAAAAATATGTATGTTATAACAGACGTTTGTATGTGTGAATATACAGACCATGGTCATTGTGGCATATTAGATGGAGATTATGTAGATAATGATAAAACATTAGAATACTTAGCAAAAATTTCAGTATCCCATGCAAAAGCAGGCTCAGATATGATAGCACCATCTGATATGATGGATGGAAGAGTAGGTTTTATAAGGGAAGCTTTAGATAAAGCTGGATTTAAGAATATACCTATAATGAGCTATTCTGCAAAATATTGCTCAGCTTTTTATGGACCATTTAGAGAAGCTGCTAATTCTGCTCCTAAATTTGGAGATAGAAAAACTTATCAAATGGACCCTGCAAACAGAAGAGAAGCCTTAAAAGAAGTTGAAATGGATATAGAAGAGGGAGCAGATATAGTTATGGTAAAACCTGCTTTATCTTATCTTGATATAATAAGAGAGGTTAAAGATAAAACAGTAGTTCCTGTTTGTGCTTATAGTGTTAGTGGAGAATATGCTATGATAAAAGCAGCCTCAAAAGAAAATTTAATTGATGAAAAAAGAGTTGTTATGGAAATGCTTACTTCAATAAAAAGAGCAGGTGCTGATATAATAATAACTTACTATGCAATTTATGCAGGAAGAATTTTAAAAGGATAGATGATACAAATGAAAGAAAATGAAATAATTTTTAATGAAAGTAAAAAATATATGCCAGGAGGAGTTAATAGTCCTGTAAGAAGTTATAGAGGAATGGACATGACACCCCCTATTATTAAGTCTGGAAAAGGGGCTATTATAGTAGATGAAGAAGGAAAAGAATATATAGACTTTGTTTTAGCTTGGGGGCCTTTATTATTAGGTCATTGTAATGAAAAAGTTGTTGAAGCTATAAAAGAAACTTCAGAAAAAGCATTAGCCTTTGGAGCACCAACTTTTTTAGAACTTGAAATGAGTAGATTTTTATGCGAAAATATGCCAAATGTTGAAATGATAAGAATGGTTAATTCAGGAACAGAAGCTACCATGAGTGCTATAAAACTTGCAAGAGGATATACAAAAAGAGATAAAATAGTAAAATTTGCAGGATGTTATCATGGACACTTTGATGGATTTTTAGTTGAAGCAGGTTCTGGAGTCTTAACAGATGGTATTCCAGGTTCTTTAGGAGTTCCAGAAGACAGTATAAAAAACACATTAATAGGTGTTTATAATGATGAAGAACAACTTGTAAAGTTATTTAAGAAATATGGAAAAGAAATTGCAGCAGTTATAATTGAGCCTGTAGCTGGTAATATGGGTACAATAAAAGCTGAAGAAAAGTTTATGAAAAGATTAAGAAAATTATGTAATGGGTATAATTCTGTATTAATTTTTGATGAAGTAATGTCAGGATTTAGAGTATCCTTTACTGGAGCACAAAGTCTTTTTGATGTTTCACCAGATTTAGTTACATATGCAAAAATAATGGGAGGAGGACTTCCTTGTGGTGCTTATGGAGGAAAGAAAGAAATAATGGAGATGCTTTCACCTCTTGGTGGAGTATATCAAGCAGGGACAATGTCAGGAAATCCTATAGTTATGGCAGCTGGTCTTGCAACACTAAAGCAACTTAAAGACCATGAAGAATATTATAAACATATAGAACATATTGGAAAGAAACTTGAAGAAGAATTATATAAAGTAAGTGAAAAATATAACATACCAATATCAATAAATAGATATGGTGGAATGATGACAATATTCTTTACAAAAGGAAAGGTAAGAACCTTTGAAGATGTTAAAAAATGTGATGAAGAAAGATTTAAAAGATACTTTATGCATATGATTAAAAGTGGTATACATATACCACCTTCTCAATTTGAAACAATATTTTTATCAACATGCCACAATATAACTCATGTATTTAAATTCATTAAAGCCTTTGAGGAATTTGCAAAAGGTGAAGTTGAATTTATTAAAAATCAAAACTTAGAAAAGGAGAGTTTAGATGAAAAAGTTAATAAAGAAAATTAGTATAATACTTTCTATTGCTCTTATTGCTTGCTTATTTACAGGATGCAATAGTTCAAAGGAGGTAGTAAATTTTCTTAACTATGGAGAAAATATTGATAGTGAAACATTAAAGGAATTTAAAGATAAATATAATATAAAGGTAAATGTAGATACTTTTGATGATATGGAAACAATGTACAATAAAATCAAAACTGGAGCTGCAAATTATGATGTAATATTAGTTTCAGATAACTTAATGGAAAGAATGATAAATGAAGATTTAGTTCAAGAATTAAATAAAGAAAATATACCTAATATAAATCAAATGAGTGAAGATTATCTTAATTTATCAATAGACCCAGGAAATAAGTATTCTGTTCCATATATGTTTGGAACTGTAGGACTTATTTATAATAAAGATGTTGTAACTGAAAAAGTTGATAGCTGGGATATATTGTGGAACGAAAAATATAAAAATCAAATATTTATGTTTAACACTTATAGAGATACAATAGGTGCTGCCCTTAAAAAGCTTGGCTATTCTTTAAATAGTGAAAATAAAGATGAAATAGAAGAAGCTAAAAATCTTCTTTTAAGCCAAAAGAAATTAGGAACTATTTATGGTAGTGACTATGGAACAGAAAGTATAGCAAGTGGAGAAACAGTTGTTAATATGATATGGTCTGGAGAAGGATTAAACCTTCAAGATGAATATGATAATTTAGAATATGTTGTTCCAAAGGAAGGGGCAAACTTTTGGATAGATAGCTTATGCATTCCTAAGTCTGCAAAAAATGTAGAAGGAGCAGAAAAGTTTATAAATTTTGTAAGTGATAAAGAAAATGCTTTAAGAATAGCAGATGAAATAGGATATACAACTCCAAATAAAGAAGCTATGGAAGAACAAGATGATAGTATAAAAAACAATCCAAATGCATATATGCCAAAGGAAATAATGGATAGATGTGAACTTTACAAAGACTTACCAAAGGATGTAAAGAAAGTTTATGACGAAGCATGGACAGAAATTGGTGTAGAAAGCAGTGAAGAATAAGCAAGTTTCAAAAATATTTAGCTTCTTATGTTATTTAGCTGTTTCAGTCATAGGCTTTAAGTATTATTGCTTTATAAATAACATTTCAATAAACTTAATTGATATTATTGAAGTTTATGAAAAGCATAATATATAATATTAAAAAAAGGAGATGATTTTTTATGGATGATAGAATTATTGATTTTAATGAGATAAAAAATAAGGCTAATGAAAAAGATGTTGATAAGTTAGAAAATTATATGTATAGTTTGTATTATGATATGGCTGAGGGTAGAATTACTATGGCTGATTTTACTAAGAAGATGTATGCATATATGGAAGAGAATAATATATCTCAAGATAAATTTTTTAATATACAAAAAAAACTTATGGAAAGATATGGATTTGACCCTTCAAATTTAGAGGAGCAGTTAAAAAATGCAGGAATAAGCATATCAAATATTACTCCTAATTATGAAGAAGTTAGAAAAACTTTAAGTTTTCAAGAAAAATATGAAAACAAAGTGGAAAATAAAGCAGTATCTGTATATAAAATAAAAAATGAAAAAAATGATTTAGAAGTAATTATAGATGATGTTAATGTTATTATTGAAAGTAGCAAAAAAGTAGATTTAAGTGATGGTGAACTTAATGAATTTTTATGTTCTTATAAAAAGGTAAAAGATAATAATACTTTAAAAATAAAAGTTTTTGAAAATGTAAGTGAAGAATATGATTATTAAATTTTGGAGGACTTAATGAGCGTATTACAAGTTAAAAATATAAATCATGGCTTTGGAGATAGAGCTATATTTGAAGATGTATCCTTTAGACTTTTAAAAGGTGAACATGTTGGTCTTATAGGAGCTAATGGAGAAGGAAAATCTACCTTTATGAATATTGTAACAGGACATTTAATGCCTGATGAAGGAGATGTTATTTGGTCTAATAATGTAAGAGTTGGCTATATGGACCAACATGCTGTACTTACAAAAGGTCAAAGCATTAGAGATGCCTTAAGAGATGCTTTTAAATATTTATTTGATTTAGAAGCTGAAATGAATAGTCTTTATGAAAAAATGGGGGATTGTACTCCAGAAGAGTTAGAAAAAATGCTAGATAGAACAGCAGTTATACAAGACCTTTTAGATAATAATGGATTTTATGTAATAGACCCTAAGGTTGAAGAAGTAGCAAAGGGATTAGGACTTTTAGATTTAGGACTAGATAGAGATGTAGATGATTTATCAGGCGGACAAAGAACAAAAATACTTTTAGGAAAACTTCTTCTTCAAAATCCAGATATTCTTTTACTAGATGAGCCTACTAACTATTTAGATGAGGAGCATATAGAATGGTTAAAAAGATATTTAAATAATTATGAAAATGCTTTTATATTAATATCACATGATATTCCATTTTTAAATTCAGTAGTTAATTTAATATACCATGTTGAAGAAAGAAAGCTTACAAGATATGTTGGTGACTATTATGAATTTAAGAGACTATATGAAGAAAATAAAAAGAGATTAGAACAGGCTTATGAAAAGCAACAAAAGGAAATAGCAAGACTTGAAGACTTTGTAGCAAGAAACAAAGCAAATGTTGCAACAGCAAATATGGCAAAGTCTAGACAAAAGAAACTAGATAAAATGGAAAAAATAGAACTAATGCAAGAAAAGCCAAAACCAGAATTTATATTTAAAACAGCAAGAACAGCTGGAAAAACTATTTTTGAAACAAAAGATTTAGTAATAGGATATGATAGTCCATTAACAAAACCTTTAAATCTTTATATGGAAAGAGGACAAAAAATTGCTTTAGTAGGAGCAAATGGACTAGGAAAATCAACACTACTAAAAAGCCTTTTAGGAATAATAGAGCCACTAAGTGGAGAAGTACATAGAGGAGATTACCAAGAAATTGGCTACTTTGAACAAGAAGATAGAAGTGGAAATACAAATACATGCATAGAAGAAGTGTGGGAAGAATTTCCTTCATATACCCAATATCAAATAAGAGCAGCACTTGCAAAATGTGGTTTAACAACAAAACAACTAGAATCTAAAATAATGGTTTTATCAGGAGGAGAAGCTGCCAAAGTAAGACTTTGTAAAATCCTTAACAGAGAAACCAATATTCTAGTACTAGACGAACCAACAAACCACCTAGACCAAGATGCAAAAGACGAACTAAAAAGAGCACTACAAGAATACAAAGGTTCAATACTTCTAGTTTCCCATGAACCAGAATTCTATAAAGATGTTGTAAATGAAATATGGAACTGTGAGGATTGGACACTAAAAGTAATATAAAAATTACAGAAAGTTAATAATTAGATGTTGGATTTTTAGTGTAAAAACTATAAATAACAGGTCAAATAAATAAATTAAATTGAATGAAAAGGACTATTATGATATTCTATCTTCATGAAAAAATAGTGGGAGAGGATTGATAATGTTGTTGCAAGGAGATAATGAAATTAGTAATAGTAATAAACCAAAGGTAAAGTCATTATATAAAGCTTTAAAGCTTTTAGAGTATTTTGATGCAGAACATAAAGAGGTAGGAGTTACAGAATTAGCAGAATATAGTGGCATGTTGAAAAGTTCAGTACATAATATTTTACAGACTTTTGAACAGTGTGGATATGTAATGCAGAATTGTGAAACTCAGAAATATATGTTAGGAGGTGCAGTTGTTTCTCTTTTTTCAAGGTATAAGGAGTCTAGAAATCTTGATTATAGAATTACAGAGTATCTTCAGCAGCTAAGAGATATTTATAAAAACAATGTGTATCTTGCTGAAAAAGAAGGAGATGAGGCAGTATATATTTGTTGTGAGCAGGCATTCTATTTTCAGAAAGATTATTTGTCAAAGGCTGGAGCTCATGTGCCTTTACATTGTACTAGCGTAGGTAAAGTATTATTAGGGTATTCAACTGTTAAGGAAAAAGAAGAGTTTTATAAGAAAAATATAAAGCCCTATACAGAAAATACAATTACAGATGTAGGTAAGTTGAAAAAAGAGATGCAAGATATTATCTATAGAGGCTATGCAACTGGATTTGAGGAATATTTATATGGAAGGTTTTGTGTTGCAATTCCTATTATTACAGGAGAAGATGCAGTTAAATATTCTATTGGAATGTCATGTTTAGAACCAATATCAGACTATATGTTAAAAGAGTATCTTAGATCATTACGTGATGTAGGAAAGAAGATAGCAGGCATTTTAGTTAGTTAATTTAATTATTTTATAAGAAAATTAAGCCATATTTATTAATAAAACATTTTTGTTCATCTTTATTGAACAAAAATGTTTTATTTTTTTGAAAACTATTGATTTTTATAATTAAAAGTGTTATTATGTATTCAACATAGATGAACAAAAGGGCAAAGGTGCTACTAAAAAGTTACTTTTGCCCTTTTTGTTATTTAAAAAGAAACAGATAAATTCTTTTGAAACCTATTCTATGTAACATGCTAAAAAGTTTGATATTTTGCAAAAAGGAAAACTAGGAAGATGAAAGGAGATAATAATATGAGTAAAAAAGTTGAACCCTATTTAATGTCAGTTCTTTCAAGCCGTCTTTATAGTATTGGACTTGAAATGACTAATACTTTAATGAGAACAGCAAGATCACAATTAATGAGTGTATGTCACGATTTATCAACAGCAATATGTGATAGAAATGGTAAAGTAATTGCATTAGCAGAAAGTATTCCTGTACATTGTGCAAATATGGGACTGACTGTTAGTCCATGTTTTGAGCATCCAGAGGGAATTAAAAAAGGAGATTTATTTTTAAATAATTCTCCATATCATGGAAATACACATCATGCAGATTATACATATATTGCTCCAGTGTTTCATGATGGAGAGTTAATGTTCTTTGCAGTAACTAAAGGGCATCAAGCAGATATTGGTAACACAATTCCAAGTACCTATGTGCCAGCAGCAAAAGATATGTTTGATGAAGGTGCAATTGATTGGCCATGTATCAAAATTCAAAAAGACTATAAAGATGTTGCAGATATTATTAAAATTGCTATGATGAGAAATCGTGTTCCAGATATGTGGTATGGTGATTATCTAGCATGTGTTGGCTCTTCAAGAGTAGGTGAGAAACGTTTAGAAGAATTATGTAAAGAATATGGCAATGATATTATTAAAGATTTCTGTGAAGCATATCAAGACTATGGTGCAAAAAGAATGAAAGAAGAATTAAAGACTCTTCCAAAGGGTCATTATGAATATGATATTAAGGCTGATGCTATAGAGGGTGTTATTCCAGAGGTTAATATTCACATAATATGTGATACAAAACCAGAAGAAGGATGTATCGAATTTGATTTAACAAAGAATGTGGATTCACTTCCTTGTGGTTTAAATATGTGTGAAGCAACAACTCTTGCCAGTGTAGTAACAGGTGTACTAAATAGAATGCCTTGTGATATACCTTGTAATGATGGTGCAATGAGTCGTATCAAGGTTAAAATGAGGGAAGGTTGTATAGTTGGAAAAGCTAAAAAACCATATTCATCATCTATGGCTACAACTAATTTGGCAGATCGTGTGATTTCTGGGGTACAAGCACTTATGAATCAAATTACTAGTGAAAAGGGTATGGCAGAAGGTGGTGCTACACAATGCCCAGCTGTTGCAGTAGTGTCAGGCGTAGACTGGAGAAAAAATAATGAACCTTATGTTAATCAAATATTTTGTGGAATGACTGGAGGACCAGCAGTTAATGGATATGATGGATGGATTACTTATCAATATCCTGTTACTGGAGGTGCTATGAACTGGAATTCAACAGAAGTATTAGAACAACAATATCCTTTTAAAGTTATATCAGAAGAGATTTTAGAAAACTCTGTAGGAGCAGGAAAATATGATTCAGCTCCATCTTGTAAGTTTGTTATGACAGCAAGAAAAGATCCTGTTGTTTGTGCATATTCTTGTGATGGTATTGATAATCCACCAAGAGGAGCAGAAGGTGGCTTAGATGGACATAAGGCAGCTGCATGGAAATATAAAATTGAGGAAGGGGAAACTTCAAGAGAAGAATTACCAGCTTTTGCTGAACCTGCAATTTCAGTTGGAGAAGCTATAGTATCAGAAAGTTCTAGTGGTGGTGGGTATGGAGATCCTTTAGAAAGAGATCCAGAATTAGTATGTCATAGAGTTCGTGAAGGATGGATTAGTAAGGAATTTGCTAAGAATGTCTATGGAGTTATAGTGAATGATTCTAAAGAAAAATATTGTTCTGATGTGGAAGCTACAAAATCTTTAAGAGAAAAGATGAAAAATTTAAGATAAAATAAGGAGGTAAAAGATATGTCAAAGTATGTTTGCGTAGATGTTGGCGGCACTTTTACAGATGCTGCAGTATTAGATGAAAACGGAGAGGTTAATGTATTTAAATCACCAACTACACCTCATGATTGGACAGAAGGAATTCTTGGTGCTTTAAAGGTGGCAGCTGAACACTATAATCAAGATTTTGAAGAATTTCTTAAAGATATTAGTGTTGAAAATGGTGGCTTGTTTACACATGGTTCAACTATCTCAACTAATGCAATTGTTGAAAAGAGATGTGGTAAAATTGGAGTTATTTGTACTGAGGGCTTCAGAGATGTATTTCTATTTAGAGAAGGACCAAATAAAAACCCATTTGATATGTTCTTAGATTATCCAGAACCATTTGTACCTCGTTATCTTACACTTCCAGTAAAGGAACGTATAAATTCTGAAGGAGGAATAGACACACCTTTGTGTGAAGAGGATGTGATAAAACAAACTTTAAAGTTAAAAGAGTATGGAGTTGAAGCAATTTGTATCTGTTTCTTATGGTCAACTGCTAATCCTATGCATGAAAAACGTGCTGCAGAGATTGTAAAAGAAGTATGGCCAGAAGTTACTGTCGTAACTAGTTGTGAAGTAAATCCTAGCAGTCGTGAGTATAGAAGGTGGGTATCAGCAGCAATGGATGCTTCTTTAAGAAAGCTTATTTCTACTTATGCAAATAATTTAAACAAAAGATTAAATAAAGAAGGTTTTATTGGAAAAGTTGGAATGCTTAATTCTGCTGGAGGCGTTATGAGTACAGCAGAGATTGTAGAAAGACCATTATATTCAGTAGATTCAGGTCCATCTATGGCTCCAGTTTCTGGAAGAAAATATGCTATAAGTGATTTAAATGAAAAAAATGCAGTAGTTTTGGACATGGGAGGAACAACCTTTGATGTTAGTTGTGTAATTAATGGTAATATTTCTGTATCTAAGGAAGCTATTATTGGTGATGAAATCCCTGGTATCTCTAGAGTAAATGTACATAGCATTGGTGCTGGAGGTGGAAGTATTGCATGGGTAGATAATGGTGGTATGGTTCGTGTTGGACCTAGAAGTGCTGGCTCAGTTCCAGGCCCTGCATGTTACAATCGTGGAGGTACATTACCAACTGTAACAGATGCTAACTGTGTCCTTGGATATCTTAATCCAGAATTCTTTAATAATGGACGTATGAAATTGTATCCGGAACTTGCTAAGGTAGCTATTAAGGAACATGTAGCAGATCCGCTTGGAATTAGTGTAATGGAAGCAGCATATTCTATATGGGCAACAGTAAATGTAAATATGATTGCAGCAATTAAAGATATTACTATTTGGCAAGGTATTGACCCAAGAAGTTATGCTATGATTTCAGGAGGAGGTGCTTGTGGACTTCATGCTATTGCACTTGCAGAAGGGCTTGAAATGGATAGACTTCTTATTCCAAGAACAGCAGGAGGTTTGAGTGCAGTAGGAGGAATATTTTCTGATATTATTTCAGAGTATAATGGAAGCTTATATACATTAACAAACAACTTTAACTATGAAGGAACTAATAAGCTTATTCATGATTTAGTAAACAAAGCCAAAGAATTCTTTAAAAGAAACAATATTGCAAAAGAATATCAAAAGATTGAAGTTTATATGGAAGCACATTATCCATTTCAAGTATATGAATTGTCAGTTGATATAACTGATTTTCTTGATGAAAATTATAATGTTGTTGAAGAAAGTATTAAAAAGATGGAAGATGCATTTCACGCAGAACATGAGAGAACTTTCTCTGTGAAGGATGATACGTATATAGAATGTGTTTATTGGAGAGTAAAAGCAATTGGTAAGCATGAGCGTGAAGCTGTAATTCCAGAACAAAAAATAAACAAGGGAGATCTTGCATATGAGAAAGTTAAAAATTATGGGACTAGAAAAGTATACTTTAAGGAATTCAATGATATAAAGGCAACACCTGTATTTAAAGGTGAGAACTTAGTATATGGAGATGTAGTTCATGGACCTGCTATTATTGAAGAGCCAACTACTACTGTGGTTATAATTCCTGGATATTGTGCAAGAATTACTAAGTTCAATAACTATTGTATTGAAAAGGAAAAGTATATCAAAAATAGCTATTAAATAATAAGAAAATAATTATTATAATATTTTCTAATACATTAGAAATATTAATTTTTAATTAAAAACTTTAAAAGATAAGCACTAACCTTTAATGGGAGGTGCTTTTTTTTATGATATAATTAAGGGGGAGGGTTTTTGTTATGAAAGAGAATTTAGAGAAAAAACAAGAAAAGGAAGATAGAAAAAAGAAAATTCAAAAGTTAAATGAGCCTCCAAAGCTAACTAATTTAGAAGAAGTTGGAAATGCTGTAACTCATGGAATAGGTGCTCTTCTTGCAATAGCAGGAATGGTGTTGCTTTTGGTTAAATCAGATACAGGTCTTAAGGTAATGGCATCTTGTTTTTATGGAATAAGTTTATTTTTTCTTATGTTAATGAGTTGTCTTTATCATGCTTTTAAAAGTGGTTCTACAGTAAAAAGATTATGGAGAAGGTTTGATTATTCCTCTATTTATTTGTTAATAGGAGGAACTTTTGCTCCTTTATGTCTTGTTTATTGGGGGAATACTTTAGGTATTGTACTTTTTTGTATTGATTGGTTTTTGATTATTTTAGGTATTACAATAATAGGTGTATTTGGTCCTGGAAGATTTAGTTGGATTCATTTTTCTTTATATTTTATAATAGGCTGGGTTGGTGGAATTTTATTTATACCAGACTTTATTAGAAATAATATGAACTTATTTTGGATGATATTAATAGGTGGAGTTATTTATACAATAGGAATGATTCCCTTTGCTAGAAATAAAAAATATGACCATTTTAAATGGCACTTTTTTGTTTTAGGAGGGGCTATTTTACACTGGTTTGGAATTTATTTATATATTTATTAAAATAAGAACAAATTAAGCATAATTTAAATAAAATGTAGTATATTAAAGGTAATTATCTTTAGTAAATTATATTGAAGTAGGGGATAGATATGCTTATTTCATATAATTCAATTATGCTTAATGTAAAAAGAGGGGCTTATAAATATCTTGGAGAAGGTTCTAGTAGAAAGGTTTATGATTTAAACAATGGTTATGTTGTAAAGATAGCAAAAAATATGGCTGGTGTTGAGCAAAATCGAATAGAATATAAAATTTCAGAAGAGGATAATTCTGAAATTCTAGCAAGAGTTGTACAAGCTTCTAAAAGATACAATTTTATAATAATGAGAAAAGCTAAAAAAGTAAGAAATATTTATGATATATGGGATTATTTTAATGTAAAAAACAGGATGGAATTTTTTAATTTACCTGAGTTAAAAAAATTAAAATCTAACTATAACCTTTTGTTAAATGATTTAAATAAAAAAAGTAGTTGGGGAATAATTGATGGAAAGCCAGTAATTATTGATTATGGATTTACAAAAAGAATAAAAGAAAGGTATTACTAATGAACTTTTTAGGGTTAGTTTAAAAAACTAGCTCTTATTTATTTTAGGAGGTGATTTTTTTTGGATTTTAAATTGTTAAATAATATTGTCCTTAAAAATAAAACATCTTTAAGTTATAGAAATGGAGAAAAACTTTTTCAAGATAAATGTGTAAAAAATATAGATATAAGAAAGATAGGAAAAAATACTATAATATATGGCATTGTACAGGATAAAGTAAGGCTTATAAGCACTAATATAAAATTAGGGGAAAGTGGTAAAGTTCAATTAAAGTGTAATTGTGAATTAAATAAAGAGGCTAGAGTTTCTGGAAATCAGTTTGCTTGTAAACATATAGTAGCTACTACTTTAAAAGTGTTAGAGAATTTAGGAATAGATAGGGAAGATTCTAAAAAAGAAAGGGTAAGTTTAGAAGTTACTATTGAAAAAAGTTTTGAAGATATTAATAGCTTTAATATATTTTTATATTTAAAAAAGGCTAATAGAATAAAAATATCAAATATCTCAGAATTAGAATTTAATGTTTTTTCTAAAAAAGGAGCTTATTTTCTAAAGAATATAGATTATAGTAAAGAGGAAATAGAACTTTTAAAAAAGTTAAGAAAAGTTAATTTTATAATTAATAAAAATGAGTTAAGGGGATTTTTATTAAAATTTAAAAATATTCCTATCTATTTAAGAATGGATTCTGTAGAGTATAATGGACAAAATACATATAAAAAACTTCCATTAAAATTTACATTAAAAACTGAAAATAACAAAATAAAACTTCAAACTTTAAAGAATAAAGCAAAAGCTTTAGATGATAATGGAACTGTATTTATATATGATAGAAAAGTTTATACGCCTCCTATGAATCAATGTGAATATTACTTTCCTATTTATAAAAAGCTAAGTGAAAAATCTTATGTATATATTAAAAAAGAAATTTTAGAGAATATGGTTAAAATACTTTCTTTTATTGGTGATTTAACAATAAATGATGATGTTAAAAACATTTTAGCAGAAAGAACTTCTATAATTTTAAGTTTTTATAAAAAGAATGAAAATATATATTGTAAATTTAAAGTAAAAGAATATTTAATGAAATCTGAAAAGGTAAAAACTATTGAAGAAATATTATTTTCACATAAGTTTACTAAAAATAATGAAGAATATTTATTTTTAGGAGATAATGAAGAGTTATTTAATTTATTAAAATCTAAAATAGAAAGATATTGCAAAATAGAAACTACAAAAGAACTTTATAAATTCAAGCTTTTATCAGTAAATGATATTAAAGGAAGTATTAGCACTTTAGAAAACAGAGTATTATTTAATTTAAATAATGAAGAAATTGAAAAAGAATTTATAAATTGTATTGAAAGCTTTAAAAATGGGGATAATTTTTATAGATTTAATAACTATAATTTTATAGATTTTTCTGATAAAAAAATAAAAAGTTATATGAACTTTTTAAACTTTATTCACTTTAATGGAAAAGATACTATAATACCTAAAGGGTATGAAGAATTATTTTTAGAAGAAAAGGAAAATATAAATTTTATAGAAATATTAAAAAATCATAAAAATAATGTAAAAGTATCTCAACCTAAAGAGTTAAATGCTGTACTTAAAGATTATCAATTGAAAGGTTTAGAGTGGATGGAAAATAAGAAAAAAGATAAGCTTTTTGGGATACTTGCAGATGAAATGGGACTTGGAAAAACTATTCAAGCAATAAGCTTTTTACTTCTTAATAAAGGTGAAAAATCTATGGTTATAACTGAAACTTCATTAGTTTATAATTGGTTAGAGGAATTTAAAAAGTTTGCCCCTTCTTTAAAAGTTGCCTTTATTCATGGCAATAAAGAAAAGAGAATAAATATTTTAAAAGATATTTTAGAGTATGATGTTGTTTTAACTTCCTATAGTACATTAAATATGGATTTAGAATATTATGATTCTATAATATTTGATAATTTAATAATAGATGAAGGACAAAATATAAAAAATTCAAAATCTAAAGTGGCAAAAAATGTTAAAACAATAAAAAGTGAAACAAGATTTGCCCTAACAGGTACTCCAATAGAAAATAACTTAATGGAACTTTGGAGCATTTTTGATTTTTTAAAGCCAGGATATTTATTTTCAGAAAAAGAATTTAAGGAAAAACTTAAAAAGATAGAAGATGATGAATTTAAATATTTAAAGCTTATTATAAAGCCCTTTATTTTAAGAAGAACCAAAAAAGAAGTATTAACAGAACTTCCAAATAAAAATCAATGGACATATTATGTTTCAATGACAGAAAAGCAAAAAGAATATTATAAATTAAACTTAGAATCTATTAAAAAGAAAGCTAAAGAAGAAAATAATTTTATATCTGTCTTATCGTTTCTTACAAAACTAAGACAAATAGCCTTAGACCCTTCAATAGTTGATGAAAGTTATAAGGGAGGAAGTGGAAAGGTTAATGCTATACTTAAATTAATAGAAAGTTCTTTAAAAGAAAATAAAAAAACCTTAATTTTTTCTCAATTTACTACTGTATTAAGTAAATTAAAGGATAAACTTGAACCTTTAAATATAAAATATTATTACTTAGATGGTTCAACTAAAGCAGAGGAAAGGGTTAGACTTTGTGAAGAGTTTAATAATTCTCTAGATGTAAAAATATTTCTTATTTCATTAAAGGCAGGAGGTACAGGATTAAATTTAACTTCTGCAGAAAGGGTTATTCATTTTGACCCTTGGTGGAATCCTGCTGTAGAAAATCAAGCAACAGATAGAGCCCATAGAATAGGTCAAAAAAATGAAGTTGAAGTAATTAAAATAATTTCAAAAGATACAATAGAAGAAAATATGATGAAATTAAAAGAAGAAAAAAATAGAATAATTTCTTCAGTATTATCTGAAGATAATCCACAGGATTTTAAAGGAAGCTTTTTAAGCAAAAAAGAAATAAAATATTTATTAGAATTTAAATAGAAAATTTTTATATTTTGAAAAAAGAAGCTGCATGAAAATGCAGCCTTTTATTTTAACATTGTTCTTGTTCTTATTTTGTGGACATGTGGCTTACCATATCTAATAGCTTCTCCTGTTACACCAGTAAATCTATGATTATGACGGTCACGCCCTTCCTCTGCAAATTCTGTGCTACCTATAAATTTGTCTTTCTCTGTAATCATCTCTATTTGAGTTAGTTCTATTACAGTTTTCATAATTATTGTGCATAAATTTTTTCACCATTGTTACTTAAAGATAATTTATATTATGTTTAAAAATAAAAAAGTGTGAATTTATTATTTAATATTAAGTAAAAAAGTAATAAAATATAATGTATAAAATAATACTAGGAGGCTTTGACCTGTTGCAATAAATTTACTAAAACCTAATAAAATATATTTGTTTTAAATAGATTTCTTGCATAACAGATTACAAGTGTGATACTGCTTTTTCTAACTTTTTCAAAGGAAAAGCTGACTTTCCAAAATTTA
>OBHU01000176.1_pt1 | contig 59268 bp, 66 predicted proteins | sample 1519071 | NCBI WGS metagenome assembly OBHU01 (sample SAMEA2452135, study PRJEB22498) | human gut metagenome
GGCGAAGATAGTACATTGTGCGAAAATAGCTCGTTGCCAGTTCCTTCTTTTTTTTTATGTTTTTACATGATCGTTGACAGGTCATACCATTGTGGTATGGCTTTTTTAGTATGTATTTGATCATTGATATTAAATATTCTATTTTTTATTGATTATTTCATTTAGAGATAACTTGCTTTAATAACTATCCATTTAGGAACGATTATTTTTATTAAATAATCAAAGCTAAAAGTTCAAAATTAGTATCTATTCTATTAATAAGATGGTTATTTATCCAAAATTATTTCTTTGTAAATTTTTTTATAAAAAAATAAAAAAAAGTATTGCATTATAGGCATAATTATCATATAATACCCATGTTGATGTCACGTAGAAGTGCGAGGTTGCTGAAACACCGAAAAGCGTTGTCATGAAACGGCATGTTTCAGGTAATTCGTAACGAGTGAATCAAATCCTATAAGAATTTGAAAGGAGAGAATATCATGGCAAATAATAAAATTAGAATTAGATTAAAATCATTTGATCATAAAATTCTAGATGCGTCAGCAGAAAAAATTATTTCTTCTGCAAAAAAATCAGGTGCTCAAGTAGTTGGTCCAGTACCATTACCTACTGAAAAGGAAGTATATACAATCCTTAGAGCTGTTCACAAATATAAAGATTCACGTGAACAATTTGAAATCAGAACTCACAAACGTTTAATCGATATTGTGAATCCTACACCAGAAACAGTTGATGTTTTAACTAGATTAGAATTACCTAGCGGTGTAGATATTGAAATTAAATTATAAGAAAGGTAAAAGGTGTAACTCATGAAAGGAATCTTAGGTCGTAAGATTGGAATGACTCAAGTCTTCACTACTGATGGTGTTTTAATTCCAGTTACTGTTGTTGAAGCTACTGAAAACGTAGTATTACAAAAGAAAACAGTTGCAACTGATGGTTATGATGCTGTAAAAGTTGGTTTCGAAGATAAAAGAGAAAAATTAGCAAACAAAGCTGAAAAAGGAATTGCAAACAAAGCTAACACAGCTCCTAAGCGCTTCATTAAAGAATTTCGTTATGACGAAATGATGAGTTATGAAGTTGGAGATAAAATTACTGTTGATAGCTTCGTAGCTGGTGAAGTCGTAGATGTAACAGGAACTTCAAAAGGTAAAGGTTATCAAGGTGTTATTAAGAGACATGGACAACACATTGGTCCTAAAGGACATGGTTCAGGAGCTCATAGAATTGTTGGTTCAATGGGACCAATCGCTCCAAACAGAATCGCTCCAGGTAAAAAATTACCAGGACAAATGGGACATGTAACTCGTACAATTCAAAACTTAGAAGTTGTAGCAGTAGATCCAGAAAACAACTTATTATTAATCAAAGGTTCAGTACCAGGACCTAAAAAAGGTTTAGTTGTTGTTAAAACTGCTATCAAAAAAGCTGGTCAAGTAAATCCAGTACATGAATTAGTAGATTACACTCCAGAAGAAGTTGAAGAAACTGTAGTAGAAGAAGCTGTAGAAGCAGCTGCTGCAGAATAATTTGAAGAAGGAGGAAATGAGAATGCTTAACGTAAAAGTATTTAACCAAGAAGGTGCAGAAGTTAAAGACTTAGAATTAAATGAAGCAGTTTTCGGTATTGAACCACATAAACAAGCTATGTTTGATATGGTCTTATTACAAAGAGCATCTTTAAGACAAGGTACACATAAAGTTAAAAACCGTACTGAAGTTGCTGGTGGTGGAAGAAAACCATGGCGTCAAAAAGGTACAGGTAGAGCTAGACAAGGTTCAACACGTGCTCCACAATGGAGAGGTGGAGGAGTTGTCTTCGGTCCTACACCAAGAAGTTATAAATTCAAATTAAACCGTAAAGTTAGAAGATTAGCTTTAAAATCAGCATTATCTTCAAAAGTTCAAGATAATGAATTTACAGCAATCGATGGAATTTCATTCGAAGCTCCAAAAACTAAACAAATGGTTAAAGTATTAGAAAACTTAAATGCTCCAGTAAAAACATTAATCGTTGTTGATGAAATCACATTAAATGTTGAAAAATCAGCAAGCAATATTCCAGGAGTTAAATTATTAGATGCTAAACATGTTAATGTTTATGATATCTTAAACAGCGATAAGTTAATTATGACTGAAGCTGCAATTAAAGCTGTTGAGGAGGTATTAGCATAATGGCACACATGACAGATGTATTAAAAAAACCAGTACTTACTGAAAAGTCATTAGCTCTTCAAACTGAAGAAAATAAATATACATTTGATGTAGATTTAGACGCTAACAAAACAGAAGTTAAAATCGCAGTTGAAAAATTATTCAATGTAAAAGTTGAAAAAGTTAACATCATGAATGTTAAACCTAAAGCTAGAAGAATGGGTAGATATGAAGGTAAAACTAACAAAAGAAGAAAAGCTATCGTTAAATTAGCTGAAGGAAATTCAATCAATTATTTTGATGAAGATTAATTGATAAAATATTGGAATAACTCGTTCCAGATAAGAAAAACAGGAGGAAACTAAAGATGGCAATTAAAACATATAAGCCAGTGACAAACGGTCGTCGTAATATGACTTCATTAACTTATGAAGAAATTACAACTAATAAACCTGAAAAATCTTTAGTTGCAAAAAAATCTAAAAACGGTGGACGTAACAACCAAGGTGTGATCACAACTCGTCATCATGGTGGTGGACACAAACAAAAATACCGTATTATCGATTTCAAAAGAAATAAAGATAATATCCCAGGTAAAGTTGCAACTATTGAATATGATCCAAATAGATCAGCAAACATCGCATTAATTAACTATGTAGATGGTGAAAAAAGATATATTTTAGCTCCAAAAGGGTTAGAAGTAGGAATGGAAATCATTTCTGGTGAAGAAGCAGATATTAAAGTTGGTAATGCATTACCAATGGGGAATATGCCTGAAGGTACTGTAATTCACAATATTGAAATGCAACCTGGAAAAGGTGGACAAATCGCAAGATCTGCTGGTGTGTCTGCTCAAATCTTAGGTAAAGAAGGAAAATATGTAACTGTAAGACTTGCATCTGGTGAAGTTAGAAAATTATTATCAGTATGTAGAGCTACAGTTGGTGTAGTAGGAAATGAAGATCATGGTTTAGTAAACTATGGTAAAGCAGGACGTATGAGATGGAAAGGTGTTAGACCTACAGTTCGTGGTTCTGTAATGAACCCTAATGATCACCCTCATGGTGGTGGGGAAGGTAGAACTTCTATCGGACGTAAAGCACCAATGACTCCTTGGGGTAAAAAAGCTATGGGTGTTAAAACTAGAAAGAACAAAAAAGCTTCGACTAAATTAATCGTACGTCGTCGCAATGGTAAATAATAAGGAGGAAAGAAAAAATGGCACGTAGTTTAAAAAAGGGACCATTTGTTGATGCTCATTTAATGAAAAAAGTAGAAGCGTTAAATGAATCAGGTAAAAAAGAAGTTATCAAAACTTGGTCAAGACGTTCAACAATCTTCCCTCAATTTATCGAACATACATTTGCAGTATATAACGGAAAAGAACATATTCCTGTTTACGTTACTGAAGACATGGTTGGTCATAAATTAGGAGAATTCGCTCCAACTAGAACTTTCCATGGTCATGATGCTGACGATAAAAAAGGAAAGAAATAGAGAGGAGAATAGAACATGGAAGCAAAAGCAGTAGCTAAAACAATTCGTGTATCACCTCAAAAAGCAAGATTAGTAGTTGATTTAGTAAGAGGTAAAACAGTTAAAGAAGCACTTGGTATCTTAGAATATACTAATAAAGCTGCTTCTCCTGCAATCTCAAAAGTTGTTAAATCTGCAGCTCAAAATGCAGTATACAACAATGATGCAGATGCAGAAAAATTATATGTTAAAGCAATCTTCGTTGATGAAGGTCCAATTTTAAAAAGATTCGCTGCAAGAGCTAAAGGTAGCGGAACAAGAATTTTAAAAAGAACATGCCACATTACTTGTGTGGTTGATGAAAGATAGGAGGTACTAGAATGGGTCAAAAAGTAAGTCCAGTAGGTTTACGTGTTGGTGTTAACCGTAATTGGGATTCAAGATGGTACGCAAATGATCAAGATTTCGCTGGTTTATTACATGAAGATATTAAAGTTCGTGATTATATTCTTAAAAAACTTAAAACAGCTTCAGTAGCAAAAGTTGAAATCGAAAGATCAAAAAATCGTGTAACAATTTTTGTTCACACATCTAGACCTGGTGTAGTTATCGGTAAAGATGGTGAAGCAGTTGATGCTTTAAGAAAAGAAGTATCTAAATTAGTAAGTAGTAAACAAGTTTTCATTAACATTGTTGAAATTAAAAATCCAGATGTTGTTGCTCAATTAGTAGCAAACAATATTGCAGAACAATTAGAAAATCGTGCATCTTTTAGAACTGTTCAAAAACGTGCTATTCAAAGAGCAATGAGAGCTGGAGCTAAAGGAATTAAAACTAATGTTTCAGGACGTTTAGGTGGAGCTGATATGGCTCGTGCTGAAGGTTACTCTGAAGGGAATGTCCCTCTTCATACTTTAAGAGCTGATATCGATTATGCGACTGCAGAAGCAGATACAACTTATGGTAAATTAGGAGTTAAAGTTTGGATTTGTAAGGGAGAAATCCTTCCTGAAAAAAAGAAAGGGGATAAATAATCATGTTGATGCCTAAAAGAACAAAATACAGAAGACCTCACCGTGTTAGCTACGAAGGTAGAACTAAAGGTGGAGACAAAGTATCATTTGGTGAATTTGGTTTAGTAGCAACTGAAGGTGCTTGGATTACTTCTCGTCAAATTGAAGCAGCACGTATTGCCATCAACCGTTATATGAACCGTGGTGGTAAAGTATGGATTAGAATTTTCCCTCATTTAGCTAAAACTAAAAAACCATTAGAAGTACGTATGGGATCAGGTAAAGGTTCTCCAGAAGAATGGGTAGCAGTAGTTAAAACTGGTAGAGTATTATTTGAAGTTGCTGGTTTAGATGAAGCTACATTAAGAGAAGCTTTAAGACTTGCATCTCATAAATTACCTATTAAATGTAAAATCATTGGAAAGGGTGAATAGTTATGACAGCGCAAGAAATTAGAGAATTAGATACTGAAGCTTTATTAGCTAAAGTTGAAGAATACAAAAAAGAGCTTTTTGGATTAAGATTCCAACAAGCTACAGGACAATTAGAAAACACTGCACGTATTAGACAAGTTCGTAAAACAATCGCTCGTATTAAAACAGTGATTAGAGAAAGAGAATTAAACCAATAGGAGGAGATACAAATGGAAAGAAATAATCGTAAAGTTTATACTGGTACAGTTGTATCTACTAAAATGGATAAAACTATTACAGTGCTAGTTGAAACACATGTAAAACATAAGTTATATGGTAAACGTATGAAATCATCTACAAAATTTCATGCACATGATGAAAACAACACTGCTCAAGTTGGAGATACAGTTAAAATCATGTCAACAAGACCATTATCTGCTACAAAACGTTTCCGTTTAGTAGAAATCGTAAAAAAAGCAGAAACAGTTTAATAAACTCTAAAAGGAGGTAACCGGAATGATTCAAAACGAAAGTAGACTTAAAGTTGCTGATAATACTGGTGCTAAAGAAGTATTAGTAATTCGTAACTTAGGTGGGTCAAATAGAAAAACAAGTAGTATTGGAGATGTTGTTGTAGCAACAGTTAAACAAGCAGCTCCAAATGGTACTGTTAAAAAAGGTGAAGTAGTAAAAGCTGTTATCGTTAGAACTAAATATGCTGTAGGACGTGAAAACGGATCTTACATCAAATTTGATGATAACGCTTGTGTTATTATCAGAGATGACAAGTCTCCAAGAGGGACTCGTATCTTTGGACCAGTTGCAAGAGAGTTAAGAGATGCTGATTTCATGAAAATCGTATCATTAGCTCCAGAAGTATTATAAGGAGGCGTGGCACATGAAAATCCGTGTTGGTGATACTGTTGTAGTTATCGCAGGTAAAGATAAAGGTAAGACAGGTGAAGTGTTACAAGTTCTTGCTAAAGAAGAAAGAGTAATCGTTGAAGGAGTAAACATGGTAACAAAACATGTTAAACCTTCACAAGCTGATCCTGAAGGTGGAATCGTTAACAAAGAAGCTCCAATTCATGTTTCTAATGTTGCATTCTATGATTCAAAATCAAAATCTGCAGTTAAATTAGGATATAAAGTATCTGTAGATGAAAATGGAAAGAAAACTAAAGTACGTGTTAACAAAAAAACAGGTGCAGAAGTTGATTCTAAGAAAAAGAAATAATTGAAAGGAGATAGCAAATGAATCGTTTACAAGAACGTTATGAAAACGAAGTAGTTAAATCGTTAATGGAAAAATTCAATTATTCTTCTAAAATGCAAGCACCAAAAATCGAAAAAATCGTATTAAATATTGGTGTTGGTGATGCAGTATCTAATTCAAAATTATTAGATGATGCAGTTAATGAATTAACATTAATTACTGGTCAAAAACCAGTTGTCACTAGAGCTAAAAAATCAATTGCTGGTTTCAAATTAAGAGAAGGTCAAGCAATCGGTTGTAAAGTCACTTTACGTGGTGAAAGAATGTATGAATTTTTAGATAAATTAGTAAATGTATCTTTACCTCGTGTAAGAGACTTTAGAGGTGTATCAAATAACTCATTCGATGGAAGAGGAAATTATACTTTAGGTGTTAAAGAACAATTAATCTTCCCTGAAATTGATTTTGATAAAGTAAACAAATTAAGAGGAATGGATATCGTATTCGTAACAACAGCTAAAACTGATGAAGAAGGTCATGAGTTATTAGCTCAATTAGGAATGCCTTTCCATAAATAAGGAGGACTTAATAAATGGCTAAAACATCAATGAAAGTGAAACAACAACGTCCTCAAAAATATAAAGTACGTGAATACACACGTTGTGAACGTTGTGGTAGACCACATTCAGTAATTAGAAAGTTCAAACTTTGCAGAATTTGCTTCCGTGAATTAGCTTATAAAGGTGAAATTCCTGGTGTAAAAAAAGCAAGTTGGTAATGATAAAATAATCCGTATTGGAAGGAGGACACGCAAATGGTAATGACAGATCCAATTGCAGATATGTTAACAAGAATCCGTAACGCAAATAATACGTTAAAAGAAGAAGTAAGTATTCCTACTTCAACATTAAAAGTTGGAATCGCTGAAATCTTAAAAAATGAAGGGTTCATTAAAGGGTATAAAGTTGAAGGCGAAGGTGCTGAATCAAACATTATTATCACTTTAAAATATAGAGGAAAAGATAAAGTAATCACTGATTTAAAAAGAATTTCTAAACCAGGGTTACGTGTATATGCAAAAGTAAACGAAATTCCTAGAGTATTAAATGGTTTAGGTATTGTTATTCTATCAACTTCACAAGGTTTAATGACTGATAAAGAAGCTAGAGCTAAACAAGTTGGTGGAGAAGTATTAGCATATATCTGGTAATAAAAAAATTATACAGGAGGTATAACTGATGTCTCGTATCGGTAATAAAATTATCACTGTACCTGAAGGAGTAACTGTTGAAATCGCTGATGATAACACAGTAACAGTTACTGGATCAAAAGGGACTTTAGTGAAACAATTTTCTCCAGTAATTTCATTCAAACAAGAAGGTAATGAAATTACTGTAGTAAGAAGTAGTGAAGAAAAACATGTAAAACAATTACATGGTACAACAAGAGCTTTACTTGCTAACATGATCGAAGGTGTTCATAATGGATATTCTAAAACATTAGAAATCGTTGGTATTGGATACCGTGGTCAAATGAAAGGAAATACATTAGTATTAAATATCGGTTTCTCACATCAAGTTGAAATCGAAGCCGAAGAAGGAGTTAAAGTTGAAACTCCAAACCCAAATACTATCGTAGTTTCTGGAATTGATAAAGAACGTGTTGGTCAAATGGCTGCATTAATTAGATCTAAGAAAAAACCTGAACCTTATAAAGGAAAAGGTATCAAATATAGTGATGAAAGAATCATCAGAAAAGAAGGAAAAACTGCTGGTAAGAAGTAGTCTAAGAGTAAGAAAGGAGCTATCTTTATGGCTAAATTACAATCTCGTAATGATGTACGTTTAAAACGTCATGCTAGAGTTCGTAGAAAAATTAGTGGAACTCCAGAATGTCCACGTTTAAATGTTTTCCGTTCAAATGCTCATATTCACGCTCAAATTATTGATGATGTCAATGGTGTTACATTAGTTAGCGCATCAAGCGTTGAAATGAAATTAGAAAACGGTGGAAACATTGCTGCTGCAACTGCAGTAGGTAAAGAAATTGCAGAAAGAGCAATTGCAAAAGAAATTAAAAATGTAGTATTTGATCGTGGTGGATATATTTATCATGGTCGTGTAAAAGCATTAGCAGAAGCTGCTAGAGAAGCTGGATTAGAATTCTAGAAGGAGGTCAATATGGAACAACGTAAACCAAGAACTAACAATGGTGAAAGAAAACCAAGAAGAAATGGTCAAAGAAGAGCACCAAGAAGAGAAGAAAAAGAATTTGAAGAACGTGTTGTTACTATTAACCGTGTAACAAAAGTAGTAAAAGGTGGACGTAGAATGCGTTTTGCTGCTTTAGTTGTTATTGGAGATAGAAAAGGTAGAGTTGGATTTGGTACTGGTAAAGCTAACGAAGTACCTGATGCAATCAGAAAAGCATGTGAAAATGCTAAACGTAATGTTATCAAAGTACCTTCTGTACATGGTACTATTCCTCATGAAGTAAACGGTGTTTACGGATCAGGAAATGTATTTATTAAACCAGCATCTCAAGGTACTGGAATCATCGCTGGTGGACCAGTTCGTGCTGTTGTCGAATTAGCTGGTTACCGTGATATCTTATCTAAATGTATTGGTTCTAGAACACCAATCAACATGGTAAGAGCAACAATGCAAGGATTAGCTTCATTAAAAACAGTTAATGAAGTTGCTGAATTAAGAGAAAAAACTGTTGATGAAATTTTTGGATAGGAGGCAAACAAAATGGCAAAAGTAAGTATTACACTTAAAAAGAGTCCAATTGGTTGCTTACCAAATCAAAGAAAGACTCTTAAAGCTTTAGGTTTAACTAAAATTAATAAAACTGTTGAATTAGAAAATAACCCTACTACTCAAGGTATGATTAGAGTAGTTGGACACCTAGTAACAGTTGAAGAAAAATAATAGGAGGTGTAACAATGAAACTTCACGAATTACAATATACTGAAGGTGCTCGTAAAGCAAGAAAACGTGTTGGACGTGGTACAAGTTCAGGAAATGGTAAAACAGCAGGTAGAGGTCAAAAAGGTCAAGGAGCTAGATCTGGTGGAGGTAAAAAACCAGGATTCGAAGGTGGACAAACTCCATTATTCATGCGTTTACCTAAAAGAGGATTTACAAACTATACTCGTAAAGAATATGCTATCGTAAATCTTGAAACTTTAAATAAATTTGAAGATGGTGCAACAGTTAATGCTGCTGCGTTAAAAGAAGCAGGAATCATCAAAAAAGAATTAGATGGTGTTAAAGTATTAGGAAATGGAGCTATTGAAAAGAAATTAACTGTTCAAGCTGCTAAATTCTCTAAATCAGCTGTTGCCGCAATTGAAGCTGCAGGTGGAAAAACTGAGGTGATTTAAGATGTTAACTTTTTTGAAGAATGTATTCAAAAAGGGTGAACTTCGTCGAAAAGTCATTTTCACACTTGGAATTTTATTCGTGTACCGTTTAGGTGCAGGAATTACAATTCCAGGTGTTAATGTAGGTTCATTAAGTAGTAGTGATGCTACAAATGGAATTTTCGGAATCATGAATTTACTTGGTGGAGGTACCTTGGAAAGATTTTCTCTTTTCGCTTTAGGTGTTTCACCATACATTACATCATCTATTATAATTGAATTATTATCGATGGATGTTATTCCAGCGTTAACACGCTGGCGTAAAGAAGGTAACACAGGTAAGAAGAAAAAAGACCGTGTTACTCGTGTATTAACTTTATTATTAGCTGCGTTACAAGGTGGAGTTTTAACTTATGCCTTTGATACAAGTTATAAAATATTAGTTGATACTTCAATCTGGTCATATATTTATGTAGTGCTCATTATGATGGCTGGAAGTATGTTAGCTATTTGGTTAGGTGATCAAATTACTCAAAAAGGAATTGGTAATGGTGTTTCATTACTAATCTTTACAGGAATTGTTTCAAACTTACCAAATGCATTCTTAACAACTTATGATAACCTCGTCACTTATGATAGTGGAATGTGGTTAGATATTGCTTGGTATGTATTATTTGTTGTGGTTTATCTTTCAATTGTAGTCTTTGTAGTATTTACTGAAGGCGCAATAAGAAAAATCCCAGTCAATTATGCATCTAGTACAAGTGTAACAATGAGAGCTAGGGAACAAACACATATGCCTATTAAAATTAATAGTTCAGGTGTTTTACCAGTAATCTTTGCTTCTTCAGTACTAGCAGCACCAAGAACAATAGTAAGTTTCATGAAAGCATCTAGTACAACTAAGATGATAAATACTATATTTAATTATCAAGAACCTGTTGGTTTCTGTTTATATATTTTAATGATTATAGGATTTACTTTCTTTTATTCAAACTTACAAATTGATGCTGAAAAAATTAGTGATGATTTGAAGAAAAATGGTGGATCAATACCTGGTGTAAGAACTGGTATTGAAACTAAGAACTACATTAAAAGAGTTCTTAATCAAGTAACTGTTGCTGGTTCACTTACTTTATGTATTATTGCTGCAATTCCAATTATTACTCCAATTATTTGGACACAAACTGAAAATTCAAGCCTATCACTTGGTGGTACTGGTTTGATTATCGTTACAGGAGTTGCACTTGAAACAGTAAAACAAATCAAAACATATATTACTAGAAAAGAATATCATGGTTATATTCGTAAATAATAATGATTTCTTTTATGGATTCATAAATATCTAAAGAAATAAATTAATTTTGAAGAAGCAGTTATCAAAGTTAAGAAGTTATGTTTAACGTCTTTATGATATCGATGAAAGCCTGGAGGTTTATTAATGATAATTACTAAAGATGATAGAGAAATTGAATTAATGACTGAAGCAGGTAGAATTGTTGCTTTAGTTCATGAAAAATTGAAAGAAGTTATTGTACCGGGAATAACTACTAACGAAATTGATCAAATTTGTGATAAAATAATTAGGGAACATGGTGCAACACCTTCCTTTCTACATCTTTATGGTTTTCCAAATAGTGTATGTACTTCAATTAATGAAGTTGTAGTACATGGAATACCTAGTAATAGAAAGCTAAAAGATGGAGATATTATTTCAGTTGATGTTGGAGCATGTTACAAAGGATATCATGGTGACAGTGCTTGGACTTATGCAGTAGGAAATGTAAGCAATGAAACAAAAAGACTTATGAATGTTTGTGAAGGTGCTTTATTTGCTGGATTAGAACAAGTAAAACCAGGAGTTAGACTTTCTGATATTTCACATGCAATTGAAGAATATCTTACTAAAAACGGGTGTACTACTCCTCGTGATTATACTGGTCATGGGATTGGAACAAACGTTCACGAAGATCCCGCTGTTCCTAATTACGGAGCTTCTGGGAGAGGTCCTAGATTAAAAAAAGGTATGTGTTTGGCTATTGAACCAATGGCACATTTAGGAGCAAAAGAAACAGTTACTCTTGATGATGGGTGGACTGTTATTACAAAGGATCATTCGTTAGCTGCTCATTATGAACATACAATCGTCATTACTGATGACGGTTATAGAATTCTTACAAAACTTTAATAAAAGGAGTTGAAGAACGATGGCAAAAAAAGATGACGTTATTGAAGTAGAAGCTACTGTTTTAGAAACATTACCAAATGCAATGTTTAAAGTAGCTTTAGAAAATGGAGTGGAAATTCTTGCTCACGTTTCTGGTAAAATCCGTATGCACTACATTCGCATTTTACCGGGGGATAGAGTTACCGTTGAAATATCTCCATATGATTTAACACGTGGGCGAATTACATTTAGACATAAATAAAAAATCTTCCAAAAGGAGGTAGACAGGATGAAGGTAAGACCATCTGTAAAACCAATGTGTGATAAATGCAGAGTAATTAAAAGAAAAGGGCGCGTAATGATTATTTGCGAAAACCCAAAACATAAACAAAGACAAGGTTAGTATTTAGGAGGAAACAAAATGGCTCGTATTGCAGGTGTAGATATCCCACGTGATAAACGTGTTGTTATCTCATTAACTTATGTATATGGTATCGGTAAATCTACAGCTAAAGAAATCTTAAAAGCTACTGGTATCAGTGAAGATGTAAGAGTTAAAGATTTAACTGAAGAAGAAGTTACAAAAATCAGAAAAGAAGTTGAAAAAATTAAAGTTGAAGGTGACTTACGTAGAGAAGTTCAATTAAACATCAAACGTTTAATGGAAATCGGAAGTTACAGAGGTATGCGTCACCGTAAAGGACTTCCTGTTCGTGGTCAAAAAACTAAAACTAATGCTAGAACTCGTAAGGGTAAAGCTAGACCAATCGCAGGAAAGAAAAAATAATAGGAGGTTGAAAGGAAATGGCTAGAGTAAAACAAACACGTGGTAAAAAACGTGTAAGAAAAAATATTGCAAAAGGTGTTGCACACGTTCATTCTACTTTCAATAATACTATTGTAACAATTACTGATGAACATGGTAACGTATTAACTTGGTCAAGTGCTGGAGCATTAGGTTTCAAAGGATCAAGAAAATCAACACCATTTGCTGCACAAATGGCATCAGAAGCTGCAGCTAAAGCTTCTATGGAACATGGAGTAAAAACTGTAGATGTAAATGTAAAAGGTCCAGGACCAGGACGTGAAGCAGCAGTTAGAGCTTTACAAGCTGCTGGATTAGAAGTTACTTCAATTAATGATGTAACACCAATTCCACATAACGGTTGTCGTCCACCAAAACGTCCTCGTGGATAGTATTATTGTAGTAAATTAGAATACAAAACATTCCTATAGAGGAGGGAACATATGCATAAATTCGAAAAAGCAAACTTTAATATAGATCATTATGACGAAACTGAAAATTATGGTAAGTTCGTTATTGAACCATTAGAAAGAGGATTCGGTATTACTTTAGGTAATGCCTTAAGAAGAGTTTTACTTTCTTCTTTACCTGGTTCTGCTGTTTATGCAATCAAAGTTCAAGGAGCAATCCATGAATTTTCCGCAATTGATGGTGTCGTTGAAGATGTCACAGCAATGATTTTAAATATTAAGAAATTAGTTTTTGATGTAGACAGTGAAGACACTGCTACAATGATTATTGATGTAAAAGGTCCTGCTACTGTAACTGGTGCTGATATTCAATGTCCAGCTGAAGTCAAAATGATTTCAAATGACATGGTAATTGCACATGTTGCAGAAGGTGGTCACTTATATATGGAATTATTTGCTAAAAAAGATCGTGGATATGTATCTGCTGATCAAAATAAAGTAAATATTAACACTCTTGGTGTTATTCCAACAGATTCAATCTTTTCACCAATTGAAAAAGTTGCTTACTCTGTAGAACCAACTCGTGTTGGAGAAAGTGCTAAGTATGATCAATTAGTATTAGAAGTTGAAACTAATGGTTCACTAAAACCATTTGAAGCTATTTCATTAGCAGCAAAAATTTTAGTTGAACATTTAAATATGTTTGTTGAATTAACTGATATAGCTATGAATATGGAAGTTATGTCTGAAACTCAAAGTGATACTACAAATAAAGTATTAGATATGACTATCGAAGAATTAGATTTATCTGTTCGTTCATATAACTGTTTAAAGAGAGCTGGTATTCAAACAGTTCAAGATCTTGCTTCTAAATCAGAAGATGACATGATTAAAGTAAGAAACTTAGGTAAAAAATCATTAAAAGAAGTTAAAGAAAAATTAATTGAATTAGGTTTAGGATTTAAACCTATCGATTAATTCAGAATACTCGAAAAGGAGCGTTAATCTCATGGCTAAAAATAGAAAATTAGGACGCACTTCAGATATTAGAAAATCTATGTTACGTAGTTTAGCTACTGAAGTTATTGTATACGGAAAAGTTGAAACAACTGTAACAAGAGCTAAAGAAGTTCGTAGTGTTGTTGATGAATTAATTACTTTAGGTAAACGTGGAGACTTACATGCAAGAAGACAAGCTGCTGCAGATATGCACAAAGTTGTTGATGAAGCAACTGGAAAAACAGCTGTTCAAATTTTATTTGATGACGTTGCACCTAAATTCAAAGATGTTAATGGTGGATATACTACTATCTTAAAAACATATAACCGTAAAGGTGATAATGCACCAATGGCAATCTTATCATTAACTAAATAATGATGTTGGACTGAAGAAATTCAGTCCTTTTTTATTTGACTTGTTTCTTTATAAATTATAGAATGAACTAAACACGTTCATGAGGAGAAGACAATGGAAGAAATAATTAAGGTAGAAAATTTATGTTTTGAATACGAACCTGGATTACAAACAATAAGCAATATTTCTTTTCAAATCCATAAAGGTGAATATGTAGCTATTTTAGGACATAATGGTAGTGGTAAAAGTACAATTGCTAAATTACTTATAGGATTATTAGAAAAAAAATCTGGTGAAATTTATATCGATGATTATCAATTAAATTTAGAAAATTTATATAAAATAAGAGAAAAAGTAGGAATTGTTTTTCAAAATCCAGATAATCAATTTATTGGCGCTACTGTTAGAGATGATATAGCTTTTGGACTAGAAAATATTTGTGTACCAAGAGAACAAATGGATGAACTTATTAATAGGTATTCTAAAGTAGTTAGAATGGAGAATTTTTTGGACCATGAACCAACTAAATTGTCAGGTGGTCAAAAACAAAGAGTTGCGATTGCAGGTATTTTAGCGATGAGTCCATCTATCATTATTTTAGATGAAGCAACAAGTATGTTGGACCCACGAGGTAGAAAAGAAATAAATGAATTAGTAAGAGAGTTAAAGAAACAAAATAATATGACAATCATTTCAATAACGCATGATATTGAAGAAGCAAAAAATGCTGACCGAGTTATTCTTTTAAATAAAGGAGAGATTGTAGATTGCGACAAACCTCAAAAAATATTAACAAATGAAAAATTATTAAAAGAATTAAAATTAGATATTCCTTTTTCATTAAAAATTGCTAGAAAATTACAAAAAAAAGGTTATCAAATTAAAGATACATTAGATGTAGAAGAATTGGAGAAACAACTATGTCAATTACATGCAAAAGTTTAGATCATATATATGGATATAATACACCTTTTGAATATTATGCACTTAAAGATGTGAATTTAAAAATAGAAAAGGGTTCATTTACAGCTATCATTGGACAAACAGGTAGTGGAAAATCGACACTTATCCAACATATAAATGCTTTATTATTACCAACAAGTGGAGAAATAAAAATAGATGATTATATTATTTCACAAAATAATAAGCCTCAAAATTTAAAAAGTCTTAGAAAAAAATCAGGTCTTGTTTTTCAATTTCCAGAATATCAATTGTTTGAAGAAACAATCGAAAGAGATATTATGTTTGGTCCAATGAATTTTGGAATTGACGAAAATAGTGCTAAAGAAATAGCTAAAAAATCTCTTGAAATGGTAGGTTTAGATCAAACTTATTTAGAAAAGTCCCCATTTGATTTATCAGGTGGTCAAAAACGTAGGGTAGCGATTGCTGGAATACTTGCTATGAATCCAGATATTCTTGTTTTAGATGAACCAACAGCTGGATTAGATCCATCAGGGATTAAAGAAATGATGGATTTATTTAAAAAAATTCATGAAATGGGTAAAACAGTAGTTTTAGTAACTCATGATATGAACCATGTTTTAGAATATTGTGACAATGTTGTTGTAATGAATGACGGACAAGTTGAAAAAGCTGGGAAAGTAAAAGATATTTTTCTAGATAGTGATTATTTATTAAATTTAGGAATAGATTTACCTTTAATCACAAATCTTATTATTCAGTTAAATCTAAAAGGCTATCATATAGATACATCTATCAATGATATTGATGCTTTAGTTGAAGCGATTGGTGGTGAACTTCATGGATAATATGACTTTTGGTAAATATATACCGGGGAATTCAATAATTCATCGTTTAGATCCACGATTAAAAATATGTGCTGTTTTCATATTTTTAATTTCTGTTTTTTTTGATGCGGGATTTATAGGATACGGTATCTTAGCAATTTATGTTTTATTATGTTCGTTAGTTTCTAAAATTAAACTTTCTCATATTTTAAAAGCAATAAAACCGATGGTCTTTATGATGTTGTTTTTGATGATTTTTAATATATTTTTAATGAAAACAGGTGATGTCATAATAAAAATAGGAAGTATTAGTATTTACTCAGGTGCTTTATTACAAACTGCTTATATTTTTATAAGGCTTGTATTGATTATTACTTTAACAACATTAATGACTTCTACAACGAAGCCTTTAGAATTAACACTAGCTATTGAAAGTTTATTAAATCCATTAAAAAGATTTCGTTTTCCAGTGCATGAACTTGCTATGATGATTTCAATTGCATTAAGATTTATCCCTGATTTATTAGATGAAGCGAAAAGAATTATGAAAGCACAGGCTAGTAGAGGTGCGGATTTTAATGAGGGATCTTTCATGGAAAAAATAAAATCAATTATTTCATTAATTATTCCTTTATTTATTTCTGCCTTTCAAAGGGCAGAAGAACTTGCTAACGCTATGGAAAGTAGAAATTATAATCCAGAAGCAACACGTACAAAATACAAAGTTTTAACATGGACGCATTTAGATACGTTATCAATGTTAATAACATTAGGTGTATGTTGTGGTGTGATTATAATGAGTTTTATGTAATGAATAGAATAAAATGTATTGTAAGTTATGATGGTAGTAAATTTCACGGATTTCAAGTTCAAAATCAATTTAGAACAGTTCAAGGTGAAATTCAAAAAGCTATAAAAAATATTTGTAAAGATGAAAATATTGTTATTCATGCAAGTGGTCGAACAGACGCTAAAGTTCATGGTAGAAGACAAGTCTTTCACTTTGATACTTTAAGGGAAATGCCTGAAAAACAATGGAAAAGGGCTATTAATCACTTTTTACCTAATGATATTTATATTATTGATAGTTTCTTAGTTGATGAAAATTTTCATAGTCGTTATTCTGCTACTAAGAAAGAATATCATTATATGTTAAGTATGAATGATTATTCTCCATTCGAAACAAATTATATTTATCAATATGGAAAAGAATTAGATATAGAAGCAATGAGGAATGCTGCAAAAATTTTTATTGGTGAACACGATTTTGCATCCTTTTGTGCTGTTGATCAATATGGCAATACAATTAGAACACTTTATCAAATTGAAATTGAAAATAATCAAGGTATTGTTACTTTTAAGCTTGTAGGTAATGGATTTAGAAGATATATGGTAAGACATTTAGTTGGTGGCTTGATTCAAGTAGGGGCACACAGAATTACTAAAGAATTTTTAGAAGAGTTAATAGAAAGTAAAGGACAAAAAAAGTGTTTATTTAAAGCTAAACCACAAGGACTATATTTGCATGAAGTTTTTTATAAATAAAACAATATTTGCTATATTTCCCAGGAAATAGATTATAGTTCTTATAATCCGATATAATTAGAAACTTTTATAAAGATGATAACTAAAGGAAACTCATTGATTGATTTCCTTTTTTTGTTTTCATCAATAATCAAAAATGGTAAAATAAGAATATAAAGGAGAAAAAATGATGGCAAGAAAATGTATTGAAAAATATTTAGAAACCCATAAAAGCACATATATAGGAAGATACAGGTGTCATAGTGCAGTACAAACAAAAAAATTTGAACATAAATTTCATTATTATATTTTAGATATTCAATTTAAAGCAATTGATGTATTTGTTACTATAGATTATTCTGGAGATGAGATCGTACCAACATTTTCTGTTAATCTTCATGAACAAGAACAAGAATACATTATAAAAGATGCTTTAAATAAGATTCTTTATTTTAATCAATTTAAAACAATTTTACATTGTCATGTTTTTGAGCATTTTATTGAAACACATACAGTTGATACAATATTAGAACCTTTAGATTATCGAAATATTCTAGATTACTTAGAATATCATTCTGGTACAAACCAAGAAACTGTTGATGAATTTTATACATTTTTTAATCCATATTTAGATAGATTATTATATAATAAAAATTATAAAAAATTTATGGATTCAATAGCTCTTTTATTAGATAAAATTTTATATGAATATGAATGGGATGGAGTAAATGCAAAATATTTAGATACTGAATATCAATTTCATTTAGAATATTTTAAAGAGACCATAAAGAAAATGACAAATCATATAGATGGCTTTTTTAAATCAACTAAAGATGAATTATTAGAAATCTTTGAGCGCTTATGTCAAATGCCAAGATTTACACTTTCAATTATAAAAGAATTTGGAAACTTTATTTTATTGAATAAAGAAGTTGCTGAAAGATTATTTAATCATTTTGAAAGATTAAATCCAGATCAGTTAGAAAATAATATTGTTATTTCATATCTCAAATCACTTTATCAAAATAATCATGAACAATATATCGATGCATGTGAAGATATTCTACGTTTTGTAATGAATGATGTGTTGACTTTTGCTAATCATGATTTACAAAAAGAAATAGGAAATAGAATTTTAGAAATAGAAGGATATGATTTACTTATCGATTTATTTTCAAAAGATTATAATACATTCTTATTTGTATGTTTTCCAATTTCAACATTTCCACCAGAATATAAAGAAATTATGCGTTTGGAATTAGAAAAAGCAATTCGTTTCTATGCAGCAAGGATGAATCATGATGAATATCGTCTTACTTCATTTGAACAGGTAGCTAATATTAATAGATTATTAATGGAAGAATATAAGGAGGAATATTCAGATGGTAAAGAATAATAAAACAGCAATTAAAGGATTATTAGTTTTAGGAGGTGTTTCTACTGCAGCAGCATCTGTTTACACATTATCCAAAAAATATGCAAAAAAATTATTATACAGACATCATAAACAAGAAGATAGACCAAGTATTTTAGAAACAAAATTCAATAGTCAAAATATTTATATAAAAAATGATCAAGATATTCAATTAAGAGGAATTTTGATTCCTAAAGAAAACCCTCAAATGACAGTTTTAATTTCACATCCATTTGGTTTACAGGCAAAAGATATGCAATTATATGTTCCATATTTTGAAGACCATTTGCCAGAAGCACAAATCTTATTAATAGATGCTTGTGCACATGGACAAAGTGATGGTTATATTAGAGGATTTGGAATCAAGGATGTCAATGATTTAGTATGTTGGAATAAGTACCTATTAGAAACTTATGGGAAAGATCATAAAATATTAATGTATGGTAAAGAACAAGGAGCAAATACAATTTTAAATGCTTCAGGTAGACATGTTTTAAAAAATGTTGAAGCTATTATTTCAGATGGGGCTTATACGTCACCATATGATATTATTGGATATCGTTTAGAAGCAGATTATAAGATTTCAAAATATCCAGCAATTTCAATTATTGCACGCCATATTAAAAAAGCCGTGCATATTGATTTAAAAGAAAATACAACAAAATATGTTAGACACAATGATATACCTACATTGTATTTTCATGCAAAAGATGACGATTTTGTACCATTAAAGATGGTTTATCCGCTATATAATAAAAATAGAGGAGAAAAAGTATTGTTTGTCTTAAAAGATGAAAAATACTTATATGAACTTGTTGAAAACGATGACTTTAAACAAACATTAAGTCAGTTTATCAAAAAATATATGAAATAAGGAGAAAAAGAATGTATTTCAAAGAAACAAAAGGATTTCCTAAAGATTTTCTTTGGGGAAGTGCATCTGCTGCTTATCAAGTAGAAGGTGGCTGGGATGCAGACGGTAAAGGTGTTTCCAATTGGGACAAATTTGTAAGAATTCCAGGAAAGACTTTTAAAGCAACAACAGGTGATAAGGCCGTTGATCATTATCATCGTTACAAAGAAGATGTCAAGTTGATGGCAGAAATGGGATTGAAAACATATCGTTTTTCAATTGCTTGGACACGTATTTACCCAAATGGAAATGGTGAAGTCAATGAAAAAGGTTTAGAATTTTATGATAATCTTATCAATGAATTATTAAAATATGGAATTGAACCTATGGTTACAGTTTATCACTGGGATATGCCACAAGCTTTAGAAGACCAATATCATGGTTGGGAAAGCAGAAAAATTGTTGATGATTATGTAAATTATGCCACAACATTATTTAAAAGATATGGAGATCGTGTAAAATATTGGATTACAATGAATGAACAAAATATCTTTACAGGACATGGATGGTTAGAAGGAATGCATCCACCAGGAAAAGTAGATGATATGAAAACATTCTATCAAGTCAATCATCATGCCAATATTGCACATGCTAAAAGTGTTATAGCTTTAAAAGAACTTCATCCAGAAGCAAAAGTAGGGGCTTCATTTGCTTATAGTCCAAGTTATGCTTATGATCGTAAACCTGAAAATGCAATGGCTAAAGCGGACTATGATGATTTACAAAATTATTATTGGATGGATGCTTATGCTTATGGACGTTATCCACGTGCTGCTATTCAATATTTAAAATCATTAGGATGTGCTCCTGTCTTCGAAGAAGGTGATGAAGCATTAATGAAAAAAGCAGCTTCACTTATTGATTTCATGGGTGTGAACTATTATCAAACATGTGTTGTTGAATATAATGATATTAATGGTGTTGGTAGTGATCATACAATGAATAACACTGGTAAAAAAGGTACCGCTAAAGTTCAAGGTGTACCTGGTCTTTATAAAAAACCACAAAATGAGTTTTTACCAACAACAGATTGGGATTGGACAATTGATCCAATGGGAATTAGAATGTGTTGTCGTGAAATTACTTCGCGTTATGATTTACCAATCGTTATTTCCGAAAATGGTTTAGGTGCATTTGATAAATTAGAAGATGGACAAATTCATGATCCATATCGTATTGATTATTTAAAACGTCATATCGAAGAACTTAAAAAAGCATGTGATGATGGTTGTCGTGTTCTTGCTTATTGTACATGGTCTTATACTGATTTATTAAGCTGGCTAAACGGATATCAAAAACGTTATGGTTTTGTTTATATTGATCGTGAAGAAGATGAAAATTCAGGTACTTTAAATAGATACAAAAAAGATTCATATTATTGGTATAAAAAAGTAATTGAAACAAATGGAGAAGAATTATAGGAAACAATGTTTCCTATTTTCTTTAGGGGGTTAAGATGTATAACTTTGCAAGTGATTATTTAGAAGGAGCTCATCCACAAGTGATGGAAGCTTTAAATAAGACAAATTTTATTCAAACAGTAGGATATGGGGAAGATCAATATTGTCAAAAAGCTAAAGATAAAATAAAAGCAATATTAGAAAATGAAAATGTAGATATTCATTTTTTAGTAGGTGGTACACAGACAAATATGATTATGATTTCTTCAGCATTAAAAGATTATCAAGCTGTTATTGCTGTTGATAGTGGACATATCAATGTTCATGAAACAGGAGCTGTTGAATTTACCGGGCATAAGATTTTAACAAAGCCACATCAAGATGGAAAGATGATTCCTGAAATGATTGATGAAATCATGCGTGAACATCCTGATGAACATATGGTGCAACCTAAAATGGTATATATTTCACAAACAACAGAATATGGTACGTACTATACTTTAGAAGAATTAAAAGCCATTTATGAATGCTGTCAAAAAAATAATTTATATTTATTTATAGATGGAGCAAGACTTGGAAGTGCGCTTGTCTTGAAAGATGCACCAACTTTACAAGAGATGGCGCTTTATAGTGATGTTTTCTATATTGGTGGTACAAAAATGGGAGCCTTATTTGGTGAATGTTTAGTTATTATTAATGATGAATTAAAAACCGATTTTAGATATCATATTAAACAAAAAGGTGCCATGCTTGCTAAAGGAAGATTATTAGGAGTTCAATTTAATGCTTTATTTGAAAATGATTTATATCTAGAAATAGGAAAACATGAAAATGAATGTGCTGATATATTAAGAAAAGGATTCAAAGATAAAGGCTATAAGATGTATATTGAAAGTCCTTCTAATCAAATATTTCCAATCGTTGATCAACAAACGTTGGAAAAAATAAATAAAAACTATATAACAACGTATATGTTTAAAATAGATGACCAACATACATGTATACGTCTAGTTACATCATGGGCAACGTCCAAAGAAATATGTGAACAATTTATAGAAGAATTATAATTGATACATACTATTTTATTGTAAATAAATAGATAACGTAGTAGAATATGACTAGGATTTATTATCCTAAATTTCGAGAAATGGAGATAATAAAAATGAATAAAACTGAATTAGTAGAAGCTATTGCTTCAAGCACTGAATTAACAAAAACTGATGTAGATAAAGTAGTAACTGCTTTAGTTGAAGTTGTTACTGATGCTTTAGCTAAAGGAGATAAAGTTTCTTTAAAAGGTTTTGGTAATTTTGAAGTTCGTACTCGTAGTGAAAGAACAGGTAGAAACCCAAGAACTGGTGAAACAATGACAATTGCTGCAAGCAAAGCACCTGCATTTAAAGCAAGTTCTGCATTAAAAAAAGCTGTTAATAAATAATAATAGAAAACCGATGAGTTTGTTACTCATCGGTTTTTGCATCTTCAATTGTAATATTTAATTTATAATGATCTTTAATTTCTGGAATAGCCTGTAGATATGTGGTTAAGGTTTGTTCAGCTTTTGTTTTAGACTTTTCTAAAATACCATTAGAAATAGCTTCTTTTTCATTTTTTTTCTTTTCTTTAGTCGCAAAAGATTTATAATCGTTAATACTTATCTGATTAAAAATATTTGATGATTCATCATATACTTCAATAGAGTTTTCATCAATTTCATGACTTAAAATTTTTGCAGCAGGTAAAGTAATATTTAATTGCTCATTATCGATACTTATTTTAGCCTGTTTTAAATCAATCCCTGCTTTAATAGATCCATCATATGTAATAATAAAAGTTTTTTGTGTTAAAGGAATTTTCCAACCATTAAAAGATAATTTATTAGAAAATTTTCCTACTTTACTATAATCATATGAATAAAGTGCAAGCTCATTAATTTCAGTTAATTGATTTTTAATGGTTGTTGAAGTAATTTTATCATTGTTACTACCACTTGCATAATGAACACCTGCAAAAAAGATTGCAATAACTAAAACTATAATTGCTATAACACCACCAATAGCCTTTTTTGACTTTCCAAGAGTATCTAATATTTTCATGTCATCACCCACGAAGATTATATCATAATTTGTCGAAGTAAGATATTATAGGTATAAAAAAAGAATGATTTTAGAAATTATATCTAAAACCATTCTTTTTCTTATTTAACGATTTTACCGTAAACTTCTCTACCACAAGCTGCTGCATTACTTTCATCAGTATCAATATGCATAGCTGTTGCATATGAAGCGCTTACACGACAAACAACATCACCAAAGATCAAAGAACGTCCATCTGTATTAATTTCAACTTTAACGATTTCTTTATCTTTTACTCCAAATTTTTCAGCATCTTCAGGTGTTAAGTGAATATGTCTTTTTGCAGCAATCACGCCACAAGGAATTTCAACTTCTCCTGCAGGACCAACTAATTTACATCCAGCAGTTCCTTCGATATCACCTGATTCTCTAATTAATGCTTGAACACCAATGCTTCTAGCGTCAGTTAAAGAAATTTCTACTTGAGTTTCTTTTCTTGTAGGTCCTAAAACAGACATATTTAATTCTCCTTTAGGTCCAATTACTTTTACTCTTTCAACACAAGCGAATTGACCAGGTTGAGATAAATCTTTTTTATTTGTTAATTGATGACCTTCACCAAATAAAGTTGCTAAATCTTTATCACTTAAGTGAATATGTCTAGCAGAAGTTTCGACAATAAACATATCTTCCATATTTTTCTCCTCTTTCCATATATTAATACTACATTTATTCTACTCTTTTTATCATTTAATGCCAATAAATTAAAAAAAAATAAAAAAAAATTTTCTCACTTTTGAAATAAATTTATTAATTTGCTAAAAAAAGATTATCAAATCATTGATAAAACATTAAAAAATGTATACAATATAGCTATTTTTTAGGAAAATCATAAAAAAAGTGCTAATCTTTACACATATTACTAAATGTGCTATTCTAACTGTACAAAAAAAGGAGGAACCTTTATGAACAAAGAAAATGTAGGTTTATATGATCAGTCATTTGAACATGATAACTGCGGAATAGGGGCCGTTGTTAATATCAAAGGATTAAAAACTTATAAAACAGTAGATGATGCTTTAAAAATCGTTGAACAATTAGAACATCGTGCTGGAAAGGATGCAGCAGGGGAAACTGGAGATGGTGTAGGAATCTTAACACAAATACCAAATGAATATTTTCAAAAGATTATTAAAGATTTTACATTACCTCAAAAAGAACATTATGGAGTTGGAATGTTCTTTATGCCTCAAGATGAAAAAGTACGTTTACGTGTCAAAAAAATGTTTGAAACAGTTGTTAAAAAAGAAGGATTAGAATTTTTAGGTTGGCGTGCTGTACCAACTGTACCTAGTGTTTTAGGGAAAAAAGCATTAGATGCCATGCCATATATTGTCCAAGTATTTATTAAAAAACCTCATGGCGTAAATTGTGGTTTAGATTTTGATAGAAAATTATATCAAGTGAGAAGAATTTTTGAACAAAGTCAATTTGAAGATACTTATGTATGTTCACTTTCAAGTCGTACAATTGTTTATAAAGGAATGTTCTTAGTACAACAACTTCGATTATTCTTTAAAGATTTACAAGATAAAAGTTATAAAAGTGCCATTGCTTTAGTTCATTCACGTTTCTCAACAAATACAATGCCATCATGGAAAAGAGCCCATCCTAATAGATTTATTGTTCACAATGGTGAAATCAATACAATTAAAGGAAATGCGAATAACATGCTCTGTCGAGAAGAAAACATGCAAACAGATGTTGTGGATACTTCAAAAGTATATCCAGTTGTTGATGTCAATGGTTCCGATTCAGCTATGTTAGATAATACATTGGAATTTTTAGTAATGTCAGGTATGGAACTTCCAAGAGCTGTCATGATGTGTATTCCAGAACCTTATGAAAATGATAAAAGCATGTCACAAGCAAAAAAAGATTTCTATGAATATAATGCTACACTTATGGAACCTTGGGATGGACCAGCATCTATCTTATTTAGTGATGGAGACATCATGGGGGCTATCTTAGATAGAAATGGTTTAAGACCATCACGTTATTACATTACAAAAGATCATTATTTAGTATTATCTTCAGAAGTAGGATCATTAGATATTCCAGCTAAAGATATTATTTTAAAAGAAAGACTAAGACCTGGAAAAATGTTATTAGTTGATACTGTTAAAGGTGAACTTATTGAAGATGATGTTTTAAAGGAAACGTATGCAACAAAACAACCTTATGGAGAATGGTTGGAAAGCAATTTAATTAATTTAAAAGATATGAGAATTCCTAGTATTAGAGTAGAAAGATACGAAGGAGAAGAATTAACTAAATTACAAAAAATTCATGGTTATAGTTATGAAGATACAAACTATATTAAAAATTTAGCTTTAACTGGTAATGAAAATATTGTAGCAATGGGAAATGATACACCTTTAGCAGCGTTATCAACAAAACATCCACCACTTTTTAATTATTTTAAACAATTATTTGCTCAAGTAACCAATCCACCAATCGATGCTATTCGTGAAGAAATCATTACTTCAACAAGCATTTGTATTGGTCGAGATGGAAATATGTTGGAAGATAAACCAGAAAACTGTCATTTATTAAAAATCAATCACCCTATTTTAAGTAATACAGATATTTTAAAAATCAAAAACTTGAAAAAAGAAGGCTTTAAAGTAGGTGAAGTTAATATTACATATATTAAAAATACTTCATTAGAAAAAGCAATTGATCGTGTTTTTGTAGAAGTAGATAAACGTTATCATGAAGGATGTAATATTGTTATTTTATCAGATAGGGCAGTAGATGATAACCATTTACCAATTCCTTCATTATTAGCTGTTGGAGCTGTTAACTCTTATTTAGTAAGAACTAAAAAACGTAACAGTTTAGCTTTAATTCTTGAATCAGCTGAACCAAGAGAAGTACATCATTATGCGACATTGCTTGGATATGGTGTTTCAGCTATCAATGGTTATTTAGCACAAGATACAATCTTTGATTTAATTGATCAAGGTTTATTAGATAAAGATTATTATGCAGCCGTTGATGATTATAATAGTGGTATTTTACATGGTATTGTTAAAATTGCTTCTAAAATGGGAATTAGTACAATTCAATCTTATCGTGGATCACAAAACTTTGAAGCAATCGGTTTATCAAGTGATTTAGTGAATAAATATTTTTCTAAAACAGTAAGTCGTATTGAAGGAAAAACAATTAAAGATATTGAAAAAGATGTCGAATATAGACATGATCAAGTATATGATCCACTTGGATTAGATGTAGACATCTCATTAAACAGTGCCGGCGATCATAAAGAAAAATCAGGAAAAGAAGAACATTTATATAATCCAGCAACGATTCATAAATTACAACAAGCAACACGTTTAGGTGATTATCAATTATTTAAAGAATATTCAAAAATGATTGATGAAGAAGGTGCACATCTTAATTTAAGAGGTTTAATGCAATTTAAAAAGACAAAATCAATTCCAATTGAAGAAGTTGAACCTGTGGAATCAATTGTTAGAAGATTTAAAACAGGTGCGATGTCTTATGGATCAATTTCAAAAGAAGCACATGAAACAATGGCGATTGCAATGAATAGATTACATGGTAAGTCAAACAGTGGTGAAGGTGGAGAAGATCCAGAAAGATTTAAACAACTTCCTAATGGTGATAGTAAATGTTCAGCTATTAAACAAGTTGCCTCAGGACGTTTTGGAGTAACAAGTGAATACTTATGTAGTGCCAATGAAATTCAAATTAAAATGGCACAAGGAGCAAAACCAGGAGAAGGTGGACACTTACCAGGTGGTAAAGTTTATCCATGGGTTGCCAAAACAAGACACTCTACACCAGGGGTTAGCTTAATTTCACCACCACCACATCATGATATTTATTCAATTGAAGACCTAGCACAATTGATTTATGACTTAAAGAACGCTAATAAAGAAGCACGTATTTCAGTTAAACTTGTATCAGAAGCTGGTGTTGGAACAGTTGCTGCCGGTGTTGCTAAAGCAGGTGCTGGTGTTATCCTTATTTCAGGATATGATGGAGGGACAGGGGCTGCTCCTAAAAACTCAGTTTATAATGCAGGTCTTCCATGGGAATTAGGTTTAGCAGAAGCTCATCAAACATTGATCATGAATGATTTAAGAAGCCGTGTTGTTATTGAAACAGATGGTAAACTCATGACAGGTAGAGATCTCGCAATTGCTACTTTACTTGGAGCAGAAGAATTTGGTTTTGCGACAGCACCACTTGTAACAATGGGCTGCGTTATGATGAGAGTATGTAACTTAGATACATGTCCAGTAGGGGTTGCTACACAAAATCCTATTTTAAGAAAACGTTTTAAAGGTAAACCTGAATATGTTGAAAACTTTATGCGTTTCATTGCTCAAGAATTAAGAGAATATATGGCTCAGCTTGGATTCAAAACAGTTGATGAAATGGTTGGTCGTAGTGATTTATTAGAACCTAAGGATGATGTTGAAAATATTGATTTATCAAAAATCTTAAATAATCCATTTACATCTAGTAAACATAGTCGTCATGAAAAAAATAATGAATATGATTTCAAATTAAATGAAGTCAAAGATACAACAGTTCTTTATAAACAATTTAAAGAAGCTTTAGATAAACATCAAGGTAAAGAAATTGATGTCCATGTTACAAATATCGATCGTTCATTTGGAACACTCTTTGGATCAGAAATTACGAAGAAATATGGAACATCATTAGAAGAAGATACTTTCAAAGTTAACTGCTATGGAGCAGGTGGTCAATCATTTGGTGCTTTCATTCCTCAAGGTTTAACATTACATCTTTATGGAGATAGTAATGACTACTTTGGAAAAGGCTTATCAGGTGGTAAATTAATTGTGGTACCACCAAAAGATTCAACAATTAAACCAGAAGATAATATTATCATTGGTAACGTTGCTTTATATGGAGCAACATCTGGTGAAGTTTATATCAATGGAGTTGCTGGTGAAAGATTTGCCGTACGTAACTCAGGAGCACATGCCGTTGTTGAAGGTATTGGAGATCATGGTCTTGAATATATGACAGGTGGTATGGTTGTTGTTTTAGGAAAAACAGGGCGTAACTTTGCTGCTGGTATGTCTGGAGGTATTGCTTATGTCTATGATCCAGATAATACATTTTATGAACATGTCAATAAAGAACTCGTAGAATATAAAAATGTGAAATCACGTTATGATGAAGATCAATTAAAAGAAATGATTCAAAAACATTATCAATATACAAATTCAAATGTTGCGAAAAAGATTTTAGATGACTTTGGAAATGAAGTTGCACACTTCAAAAAAGTTGTTCCTCATGATTATAAACGTATGATGTCACTTATTAGTTCATTTGAACAACAAGGACTTACAAATGAACAAGCAAAAGTAGAAGCATTCAATGCTTTTAAGAAAGGAATGTAGATTATGGGAAAGCCAACAGGATTTTTAGAAATAGAAAGACAAGTATCAACAGAAGTTGAACCATTAAAACGTATTAAAAACTTTAATGAATTTCATAAACCATTATCTCGTGATGAACAATCATGCCAAGGAGCTCGCTGCATGGATTGTGGAGTTCCTTTCTGTCAAAATGGAAAAATGATTCAAGGAATGGTATCAGGTTGTCCACTAAACAACTTGATACCTGAATGGAATGATTTAATTTTCCATAAAAATTATAAAGCCGCTTTAAAAAGACTTTTAAAAACAAATAATTTTCCAGAATTCACATCAAGAGTATGTCCTGCTTTATGTGAAGCAGCATGTACTTGTGGATTAAATGGAAATCCCGTTACCGTAAGAGAAAATGAAAATGCAATTATTGAAACAGCTTATGCTTCCAATTGGATGCAACCCCATCCACCTAAACATCGTATTGATAAAAAAATAGCAATTATTGGGTCAGGCCCTTCAGGACTTGCAGCAGCCGATCAATTAAATAAAAGAGGTTATCAAGTAACAGTCTTTGAAAGAGAAGATCGTTTAGGAGGGCTATTAATGTATGGTATTCCTAACATGAAACTTGAAAAACATATTATTGATCGTCGTATTGAATTAATGGAAGAAGAAGGTGTTGTTTTTAAAACAAATGCCGGTATTGAAAATAAAAAACAAGTTCAACAATTATATAAAGAATTTGATCGTGTTATTCTTGCTTGTGGTAGTAAAAAAGCTAGAGATATTAAAGCACCAGGGAGAGATGCTAAAGGTATTTACTTTGCTGTTGATTATTTAACTGAAATTACTAAATCATTACTTAATAGTCAATTAGAAGATCAAACTTTTGTTGAAACAAAAGGTAAAAATGTACTTGTTATTGGTGGTGGGGATACTGGTAATGATTGTGTTGGTTCAGCTATTCGTTTAGGATGTAAATCAGTTATTCAATTAGAAATGATGCCAGAACCACCTCATGAACGTTTGGATTCAAATCCATGGCCTGAATGGCCACGTGTGAAAAAGACAGATTATGGACAAAATGAATCTATTGCTGTCTTTGGACATGATCCTCGTCTTTATCAAACAACTGTTAAAGAGTTTATTAAAGATGATAAAGGAAATGTAAAACAAGTCGTTATTGTCTCACTTGAATCAAAACAAGTAGAAGGTCGCATGCAAATGGTTCCTGTTAAAGGAAGCGAAAAAACATTAGATGCAGATATTGTTTTAATTGCTGCAGGATTTGTAGGCTGCGAAGATTATGTTGCTAAAGCTTTTGATGTAAAACTTACACCAAGAGGAAATGTGGCAGATGAAAATTACCAAACAAATCAAAAACAATTGTATGTTGCTGGTGATATGCGTAGAGGTCAATCTTTAGTTGTTTGGGCAATTAGAGAAGGACGTGAAGTGGCACGTGCAGTTGATGAAGATTTAATGGGGTATTCTAATTTATAGGATATCAAAATATACTCACAATCATTGATAGAAAACCTTGGGATATTCTCGAGGGCTAAAAGTTAGAGAATATTCTCTAGCTTTTTTTGTAAATATTATTTACAATGATTACTTTTATAAGCTGATTTTTGTAAATGTTGATTTAAATGATAAGAGAATATTTTATAGATTTATAACCTTATGGTATAATGATAAAAAAGAAGACGGAGGTAGTATATGGCTTTACAAAAAGACTTTTTATGGGGTGGAGCGTTAGCGGCTCACCAATTTGAAGGAGGAGTATTAAATACTTCTAAAGGATATTCTGTAGCGGATGTTATGACAGCAGGAGCACATGGAGTACCTAGAGAAATCACTGATGGTGTGGTAGAAGGTAAATATTATCCTAATCATGTAGGAATTGATTTTTATGGACATTATAAAGAAGATATCGCTATGTTTGCGGATATGGGATTTAAATGTTTTAGAACATCAATTGCATGGACAAGAATTTTCCCATTAGGGGATGAAGAAGAACCTAATGAAGAAGGATTACAATTCTATGATGATGTTTTTGATGAATTATTAAAATATGGTATTGAACCTGTTATTACATTATCACATTTTGAAATGCCTTATCATTTAGCTAAAGAATACGGTGGATTTATGAACCGTAAAACAATTGATTTCTTTGTTAAATTTGCAGAAGTATGTTTTAAAAGATATAAAAATAAAGTTAAATATTGGATGACTTTCAATGAAATTAATAACCAAATGAACTTTAAAAATGATATCTTTGGTTGGACAAACAGTGGAGCTCATTTTGGAAACTATGATAATCCAGAAGAAGCAATGTATATCTGTGGACATCATACATTAGTAGCATCTGCTAAAGCAGTAAAAATTGGTAAAGAAATCAATCCTGATTTCAAAATTGGAAATATGATTGCAATGGTTCCAATTTATCCATTTAGTTGTCGTCCAGCTGATCAAGTATTAGCACAACAACAAATGCATGATCGTTTCTTTTTCTGCGATGTACAATGCCGTGGACATTATCCTGCTTATGCTTTAAAAATGTTTGAAAGAAAAGGATTCAATATTGATATCACTGAAGAAGATAAAAAAGCATTAGCTGAAGGTACTGTTGATTATATTGGCTTTAGTTATTATATGACAAATGTTGTAGATTCAACAGTCACAAAAGATGTTTCAAAATCAACAGATGGTTCAAGTGAACATTCAGTTAAAAACCCATATATTAAAGAATCAGATTGGGGATGGGCTATTGATCCAGAAGGATTAAGATATGCATTAAATATGTTCTATGAAAGATATGAAAAACCATTATTTATTGTAGAAAATGGTTTTGGAGCAATTGATGTTAAAGAAGAAGATGGTTCATGCCATGATCCATATCGTATTGATTACTTAAGAGCTCATATCGAAGAAATGAAAAAAGCTGTTGAAGAAGACGGTGTTGATTTAATGGGATACACTCCTTGGGGATGTATTGACTGTGTTTCATTTACAACAGGTGAAATGAAAAAACGTTACGGATTTATCTATGTAGATAGAGATAATGAAGGTAATGGAACATTAGAAAGAAGCAAAAAAGATTCTTATGATTGGTATAAGAAAGTTATTGCTTCTAATGGTGAAGAATTATAATATAGAGGAACTTCCAAACGGGAGTTCTTTTTTACTAAAAGAAAATAAAAATATAATGTATTTACTAAAGAACAATCGAACTTATTTGATATAAAATTTTATAAAATAGCCCATTAGAATTTATTTTAGTAAAAAAATAGTTATAAATAATAAATAATAGATTGACTTTTACTAAAATTATGCGATAATACTCTAATGGAAGCGGTAACAACAAGAGAAAGGGAAAATTTTATGAAAAACAAAAAAATAAGTAAAGTTGTTTTATCAATATTGACATCAATGTCAATGCTTAGTTCGTATTCAGCAACGATCTTTGCTGAAACACCAAGTCAAGAAACAGGTGTTGCACATGAACATGATTTAATCGAATTAGAACGTAAAAGTGATTTAATTACAAATGGTGGGTTTGATAATAATGGTGGTTCATGGAAAAAAACAGGAACAGGTACATTTGGAAATGATAATGGAAATTATTATGGAAAGTTATCATCAAATTCTAATAATGCAGCAGTTTATCAAGTAGTAAGTTTTAAGAAAAATACAGATTATGTTGTTAAAGGAAAAGTAAAAATTTCTAATGCGAAAGGTCAAGTATTTTTAGCAGTAAAAAATGGTCAATTAAGTGCAGGATTAAAAGATAATAATGGAAAAACGATTGAAACGACGATTTCTTCATCAGAAGATAAAGCAGGTCAATATCAAGATATAGAATATACTTTTAATTCAGGTGATAATACTTCTGGATCTATTGCTTTTATTAAATGGACAGAAGAAAATGGTAACCAAGATATTATTCAAGAAGAAGTGTGGATCGATGATGTATCCGTTAAAGAAGTAAGCAATGCTTCAGAAGATGATCAATATGAAATGGTTTGGGCTGATGATTTTAATAAAGGTCAATTAGATACTTCAAATTGGGATTATGAATTAGGTTCAATAAGAGGTGTTGAACAAGAACATTATGTAAATGATCCAGAAAATGTTTATGTAAAAGATGGACAATTAGTTTTACAAGTAACTAATAGAGATAAAGAAGATCAATATAAAAATCCTAGAGGCAATAGACAAGTTATTTATAATTCAGGAAGTATTAGAACTCATGGGAAAAGAGAATTTTTATATGGAAGAATTGAAATGAAAGCAAAACTTCCTAAAGGAAAAGGTGCTTTCCCTGCTTTTTGGACATTAGGTTCAGATTTTACGTTAGATGGTAGAATTAGCAGTGAACAAGGTGCTTCGTGGCCAGTTTGCGGTGAAATCGATATCATGGAAATGATTGGTGCAGAAAATGAAGACTTAAATGGAAAAAGCAATAAGAAAGTTTATCAAACTTTACATGCTGGTTCAGCTGCAGATGTAGATCATTCAAAATCTATTTCAACATATACATTACCAAAAGGCATCTTTAATGATGATTATCATATTTTTGGTCTTAATTGGTCTAAAAATAAAATGGAATTTTATGTTGATAATAAAATTGTAGGATCTATTGATTATAGCAATAATGAAGAATATAAAAGATGTTTTAACAGACCACAATATATTCAAATGAATCTAGCAACTGGTGGAAACTGGGCTGGAGATGCTGGAGATAATCTTGCAGGGCAAAAATATGAAATTGATTATGTTTATTATGGTCAAAATGCTCAACAAAAAGCAGATTCTAAGGAATACTATGAAAATGCAATCAAAATCAATGGTGAACATGATGTGACAATGACAGAAGGTGAAACACCTAATTTATTAGAAGGTGTGACTTCTGATCAGGATAGTATTTTAGATTATTCAATTGATAATGAATATTCATTTAAATCAAAAGGTGGACTTACTTCTGTTGATTTAGTTTGTTCAGGTAAAAATGATAAACAAAGTTTAAAGAAATTAAAACCGGGTAAATATAACTTATACTATACAGCTAGAAGTAGTACTGATTCTACAAAACCATCAACAAGAAGAGCAGTTATACTTACTGTTTTACCTAATGGTAAACAAGATTTAATTGAATTAGATCGAGAACTTATTAAAAATGGTTCTTTTGAAAATGGAACAAATCCTTCATCTGGCTATGAAATAAATAGTCGTACATCATGGCAAGTCACAAATGCAAGATTTACAAAATGGCCAGGATGTTCATATGAAGGAAGCTGGTGTGGTTTTTTACCAGAAAATAATAGAAATGCTAATATTTATCAAACAGTTAATTTAAAGAAAAATACAAAATATAAACTAAAGGCAAAAGTGCAATTAACAGAAGTAGGACAAACAATGTTTGTCAACTTAAAAAAGAATGCACAATATCTTGTAAATAACAATGAAATTACAGTAAAATGTACAGAAGAAAATAAAGGACAATATCAAGATATTGAATTAGATATCGATACAGGAGACCAAGAAAGTATTTTTAATGGTAAAAATTCTACTGATTTAACAGTTTGTTTTATGAAATGGACTGAATCAACAAGTGATGCTACATATAAAGGAAAAGTATTTGTTGATAATGTTTCTTTAACAGAAGTGACAAATGAAGATGAAAATTATAATCTTGTATGGGCTGATGAATTTAATGAAAGTGAATTAGATAAAAAGAATTGGGGTTATGAATTAGGACATATTCGTGGTTTAGAACAACAACATTATACAAATAGTAAAGATAATGTTTATCTTGAAGATGGAAATTTAGTTATTAAAGCAACAAATAGAAAAACAGAAGATCAATATGAAGTAACACAAGGAGATACAACAAGAAAAGTTATTTATGATTCAGGAAGTGTAAGAACTCATGGTAAACAAGAATTCTTATATGGAAGAATTGAAATGAAAGCTAAATTACCTAAAGGTCAAGCAGTATTTCCAGCGTTTTGGACCTTAGGTTCTGATTTTCATTTAGATGGTAACATTGCTCAAGGTATTGGATGGCCCGATAGTGGTGAAATAGATATCATGGAATTAATTGGTAATGGAACTGCTGGTGGGGTTAATGGTAATAAACAAGTTTATCAAACACTTCATTATGGTACTAATGGTGAAGATGATGGAAAGTATGCTGGACATGGTACTTGTTATACATTACCAAGTGGTATCTTTAATGATGATTATCATGTTTTTGGAATCAATTGGTCAAAAGGAAAAATTGAATGGTATGTAGATAATCAAATTGTAAGAACAGTTGATTATAGTGATGATCAAAGAGCTTTAGAATGTATCGATAGACCGCAATATATTGAATTTAATTTGGCTTTAGGTGGAGCTTGGCCTGGTGCTGCAGGTGAAAACTTAGCAGGAACAAAATTTGAAGTAGATTATGTTCGCTATGCTAGAAATGAACAACAACAAAAAGATGCGGATACTTTCTATGCAAATGCTTATAAAATTAGTGGTGAAAAAGATGTTACGATGACAGAAGGAGACATGCCAGATTTATTAGCAGGTATTACTGTTGATGAAGGAACTGTTGTTGATTACTCTATTAATGATGAACCAATGTTCACAAATGTTGGTGGAAATACACATGTATCACTATTATGTACAGGTAAAGATGATCAAGAAGCCTTAAAATCATTAAAACCAGGAACATATAATTTATATTACACAGTATATGAAAAAGGAAATACAACAAAGGCAAGAACAAGAAGAGAAGTTTTACTTACAGTTGAAGAAAGAGTTTTCGAAAAAGATTTAGAAAAATCTGGATTAGAATTAAATGGTTTCGTTGGTGATACATTAGATACAATTAAATTACCTGAAGGTTGGGTATTTGAAAATCCAAAAGAAAAAATCACAAAAGATACAAAAGAAGTAAGTGTTAAATATTCAGAAATTGATGGTAAAGTTGGAACAGCTTTAATTAATGTTCAAGAAAGAGCACAAATTATTGCTGGTGAAAATAGTAAATATGATGTTAAAGATTCAAAACCATTGAAAATTACAATGAATGTTTCTAAAGAAAATGTTTTAAAAGTATTTGTTAATGGTAAAGAATTAGATACAAAATACTATACAATTGAAAATGTTTCTAACAAAGTAAACATTATTTTAAGTGAAGAATATTTAAAAACATTAGATAATGGAGAATATACTATTAAAATTACTTCTACATTAGGAAATGTTGAAACAACATTTACAGTAGATAATTCTAAAGACGACAATACAAATCAAAAACCAACGACTGATAAAAAAGATGATGCAAACAATAAAACAAATAATGTTACGACGACTGTTGTCAAAAATACAACTCAAAAGAGTACAAAAACAGGTGATCAAACACCAGTTGAATTACTTACAATGGGATGTTTGGTATCATTACTAGCAATTATTATCTTAAAAAAGAAAAAAGTATTTTAATAAATTACAAAAGAAGTTTAAACAATAAAAGTTGTTAAACTTCTTTTATTCTATGCTTATAAATTGACGCTTACTTTTTAAGGGTAATTTAAAAAAGTGAGGGGTTTCTCATATTTTGATTATCAATTATAGTGGGGTGAATTTCACCCCACTTTTGTGTATAGATAATTTTTTGATTAAAAATCAACTTCGGGAATATCTAAATCTGATGATGTTTCAACCTCATTTTCTTCTAATAAAGATATTTGAATATCATCAATTCTGTTAGAAATGGATTCTAGAGAATTTAGGATTTCTTCTAATACTTCATTTTCTTCAAGTGTGATAGCTTCAATACCATCTTCAATAATAAGCGAATATACTTTTTTCATATCAATTTCGATCCTTTCTTATACATGTAAAATAGTAAGTCGTATCATCGTTAAGGCTGAATAAAATACGATTACGGAATTTTTCCCAGTTTAAGTAGCCATTTGAAGCATGTTTGATAAGCTTGATCGTCTTATTTCTGTTTTCAACGATAGCAGTGTTCATCCTTCTTTTTGATTTGTCATCGACAATAATAAAGCTGTTGATGATTTCTGTTTTCCAGTTGGTCAAGGTATTTGCGAAAGGTGACATCTCCTCAACAGGACAACTTCTGAAATCAGTAATGATCTGTTCAAGAGCTTTTTTTGCGTTATCATAATTACAGTTTGTATAGAATTGAACAATATCTTCTTTAAGCCCACAGGCTTTTTCTAATTCATCATCAATTTCCAACATGTATGTATAGAAATCACTGTAATTACAGTATCGAGCCAATACTCTGTTATATTTCTTTTCATTGTTTTCATCGAATATTTTATTGTTGTTTGAAAAAAGCAGCCAATTGAATTTTTTTAACACATAATAGTGTCTGGAAGCTTCTTCTAATTCTAACTTTTCTTCTACAGTAATTGTTTTATTTTTGATCTTCTTTTTAAGGTCATCTTTTATTTTCTTATATTTTTTTTGAACACGGATTCTGACTTTATCGACACGTTTATTAAGATCCTGAATCATATGAAAATGATCTACTATACAGATACAGTTGGGAAAAACATGTTTGGCAACGATGCGATAGGTATTCCACATATCGAAGGAAACATATTTTACTTTTTCACGTTCAATGCGGGGAATAAGCATAAAATAGTTGATCAGTACATTTTTATGCCGTGAAGGAAGCACATCGATTATCTTCTTGTCAAGATAATCGACGATTACACATACATAGTCACTGTCATAAGATTTAAAGGCATAGACTTCATCAAAGGCAACACATTCAGGTAATGGTCTTCTTGAAATATGGACATGTCTGTCAAAGATGTTGATAGCTGATGTTGGAGAAATATTATGTCTTTTGGCAACATCAGTAAAAGTTTCATTTGGAGATTTAAGATCTTTGAGAACATTGGAAACAGTAACAACAGAGAACTTACCTCCAAAGGTAAATGGATTATTTTCATAGAATGTCTTTTTACAATGAAGGCACTGATATCTTCTTGACTTGTAGATGATATAACAGTTGGTGACGGACAAAACGGAATGAGTGATCTTTTTTTCCTTGTAGTCCTTGATCTTTTTAGTCATGTTACCACAAACAGGACATTGGCAGTATTTCTGATTAAGAGTAATACCAACATAGAGACCATCACTTTTGTGGATGAAGGTTATTTCCTGAACATTGTCTCTTTCAAGATTGAAGAATTTGAGGATGTCATTGTCGGAAATGAGCGCAGGAGGGCTATCGTCAATGTTTGGATCATCAGCAGATGCTTTTTTATATTCAGTTTTCATATTAGAACAGCTCCTTTCGATATATTACAAACAAAGAATATCGAAAACGAAGCGATTCTAATATAAAAGTCATGTGGTAAAAGTAAAAAAAGCAAAGAAAGTATTTCTTAAGTTCAAAATACAGAAAAGAACATAATCAAAAGATGAATAAAGATACTTCAACTTTAGAAAATAAAGGTGTGAAGATGAAGTAGAGTCATTGTTTAATAATATATCTATGATCAAATCAAAAGAAGAAACAGAATAGGGAATCATATCCTGAATCAAAACGGCATGAGTAGACTTACAAGAAGGACAGATGAGTCTTAAAATACGAATAGTGTGTTTACGATTGAAAAGATCGATATGACGGTCATAGTATGCATGAACAATAAGACCATGTAAAAGACATTTAGGGCAAGCTAATGAATCAAAATCTAATGAGTAAATGATTTTATTGTATTGATTTTGAGAAATATACTTGATTTTTTTAGTAAGTTTTATTATTATCATATTGTCTTATGGACAGGATAGACATCAAACTGTGGTTGGGGAGATGCTTATCCTTTTTTCTTTCTATAAATTTTTTAACTATAACTATATGATAAATAATTTATGGAAATAACAAAATAGAAAAAATAAAAGAACCCCAAAAAAATGAAAAGCCATAAATAGAATCCAGAGGAATATACCCCTGGATTATTTATAGCCTAAGAAATCCCCATGAATTTTTAGTTACTCTTTTTAAGTTTTTATAGGAATAAATAAAAGGAGTCTTTGTTGACTCCTTTTGAATTATTTAGATTTAAGTTTTTTAGCTAATTTTTTAAAAAATGATTCTCTTGCATAGACAGGTTCTAACCATTCATTTTTTAAAATATGTAAAGGATTTTCTGACATTAAAGTATGAATAGCATGATAATTATATTTTTTTTCAAGTAAATAAAATATTTTATTTAAACAAGGTTTTCGAGAACCAGTAGCTCGATGCGTATCTGTAGCAATTACATGGATCAAGCCTTCATCTAATAGTTGAAAAGCTATTTTTTTAGCTTGTTTACCATGATATCCTAAAAAGCTTGTAGCATTTACTTGAATAATACAACCACTTTCAATAAAACCATTTACTCTTTCAATATCTAGTCCATTTTTAAAATATCTTTCAACATGAGCAATAATAGGAGTATAACCTTTAAATTGTACATCATATAATCTTTCTTCTATTTCTTGTTCATTTCCTATTTCTTTTCGTACATCAAATTCTACTAATACATATTGTGTGTTTTCGATAGGAATAAAAAGATTTTGATCTAGAGCTTTTTGATAATCATGATTAAGAAATAATTCACAGCCATCTAATATATCAATATTATATTCAGTTGCTAGCATTCTTAAATCATCAATTCTTTGAATAAAATCATGAATATCATCTTTAGTATGAACACCAGGAGTTACATGTGGTGTAGCAACGATTGCACTTATTCTGTTTTCTCTAGCAAGCTCTAAAGCTTTTCTTGCATCTTCATAAGATGGCATACCATCATCAATATTCCAAGCATAATGACCATGTATATCAATAAAAGACATGAAATCTCCTCCAATACTAATTGATATTATCTATCAATTAGTTTGAAAAATCAATAGAAATGAATTGTATTAAGGACATTGATATGGTAGTATTTGAATACAAAAAAATGAATGATAGTGTCGTTGAGTGTCAAATAATGTCGTTTAGTAAAAAGAACAAAATAATTATTGTTATTTTTATTTTGGACATTATAATGACTATAGTTAGTGTTTTATTATTCTGCTTAGAAAGTGAAAATAAAAATGTCAAAAATTAAGGGAGGGGATTTTATGACAAAAGAAAGAAGTCAGATTTTAATAAGAAAAACTTGCTTAGTCGCTTTTGATATTTTAAGTGTCATTATTGCTTTCTTTTTATCATCTATTATTGCTTATAATGGTCATATAGAATTAAGCTTTTTACGATATTCTTATTATTTATTAAGTGGTTTAATTGTAAGTAGCTTAATCTTTTTTGTCTTATTAAGATTATATGACAGTTTATGGAGATATGCTTCTGTCAATGAATTATTAAATGTTATTATAGCATCAGTTTTAAGTACGATTTTTTATTGTATTTTATGTATGATTTGTCCGGTGACACCACCTATTAGTACGGTGTTCCTTTATTTACTTATCTTGCTTATGCTTGTTGGTGGAGCTAGATTTGGATATCGTTTTTTAAGATTATATGCTACTAGACATCATTTATTAGGTAGAGGAGAACATATAGAAAGTCGTGTCATGATTATTGGTGCTGGTTCAGCTGGTGAAAAGATTTTAAGAGAAACATTAGTTACACCAAAAATCAATAAAGAAGTGGTATGTTTTATTGATGATGATTTATCTAAAAAAGGAAGAAGAATCCATAATGTACCTGTTGTTGGAGGAAGAAATGAAATCTTGCAACAAGCTGAAAAATATCATGTAGATGAAATTTATATTGCTTTACCTTCTATTGATGATAAAGAAGTTTCTGAAATTTTAAATATTTGTAAAGAAACTAAATGTAAATTAAAAAAATTACCTGGTATTTATCAATTCTTAAATGATGAAATTACTTTAGAAAAATTAAAAGATGTAGAAGTTCAAGATTTACTTGGAAGAGATCCTATTAAAGTAAACTTAGAAGAAATTATGGGATATGTTCAAGATAAAGTTGTCATGGTTACTGGTGGTGGAGGATCTATTGGTAGTGAGTTATGTCGACAAATTGCTAAGAGTCATCCTAAACAATTAATTATTGTAGATATTTATGAAAATAATGCTTATGATATTCAATTAGAATTACAACGTAAATATCCTAAATTAAATTTAGAAACAATGATTGCTTCTGTTAGAGATCAAAATAAGATCAATGATTTATTTGCTTATTACCATCCAGATATTGTTTATCATGCAGCAGCTCATAAGCATGTACCTTTAATGGAAGATGCACCACATGAAGCAATTAAAAATAATGTTTTTGGAACTTTAAATGTTGCTAAAGCTGCAGATCAATACGGAGTTAAAAAGTTTATTTTAATTTCAACAGATAAAGCTGTTAACCCAACCAATATTATGGGTGCTTCAAAAAGATTATGTGAAATGATTGTTCAATCATTTGATAAGAAATCAAAAACAGAATTTGTAGCTGTACGTTTTGGAAATGTATTAGGATCTAATGGATCAGTTATTCCATTATTTAAAAAACAAATTCAAAATGGAGGGCCAATTACTATTACTCATCCTGATATTATTCGTTATTTTATGACGATTCCTGAAGCTGTTTCGCTTGTATTACAAGCAGGAGCGTATGCTCATGGTGGGGAAATCTTTGTCTTAGATATGGGAAAACCTGTTAAGATTTTAGATATGGCTAAAAACTTAATTAAATTATCGGGATTAGAGCCAGATGTAGATATTGAAATTAAATTTATCGGTCTAAGACCTGGTGAAAAGTTATATGAAGAAATGTTGATGAAAGAAGAAGGTATGCAAACAACACCTAATAAGATGATTCATATTGGTAAACCTATTGAGTTATCTCATGATTTCTTTGATCAATTAGATCATCTTTATCAAGCGGCTTATGATGAAGATAGTAATATTAGAAAAGAAGTTCATCAAATGGTTGATACATATCATTATGATGAAAATACAACACACGGTATCAAATAATCTAACAATCAAATGTTAGATTTTTTTGTATATTAAAATATTAAATAAAAGACCACTTTTCTCATAACTACAGTATTTAGGTGTTAAAAGAGTTGAATAAGCAGCTTCATTTACTATTTTGTTCTACAATATATTTGTAATCAAAATAGAAAGTTGAGGATATAACTAGAGTACTGTAAAACCTAAAAAAATTTCTTTAGTTGACTTTATTAATCAATTTGGTCAAGAAGATCGACAAATTAATTTCTTTTTGAATTTAAAATGGCCTACTGGCTTGTCTTGCGATAAATGTGATTGTCATGATTATTACTTAGTCAAAAGAAAGAATGTTAAGAATGGCTATCTCCTCATTTGTAAAAAATGTGGACATCAACATTCTTTATTAGCTAATACTATTTTTCAGGATTCTAATCTATCTTTGCTTAAAATTCTTATTGGCTTATATGTTTTCTTTAATTCCAATAATGGAGTTAATGGAAATCAATTGGCTAATTACATGGATGCTAATGTGAAAACTGCACGTAAATTTAGTAAAAAATGTAGAATCTTGATGGCTGAAAGTAATAATTCTAAGATTTTACAAAGCTCGTTTTATGAAATCGATATTCTTGAAATTGGTGGACATCATAAAGAAAAACGTGGGAAAGACTCTGAAAATAAGCAACCAACGCTTTTAATATTGTCTACTTTAGAAGATAACAACTATCCCCAATATGTTAAGCTTCATACTTTACCGAACTATAAAGGTGAACCTATCGAAGAATATCTCAAAGAAAAATGTTTGTTTGACCCAACTATAGTAATCAACTGTGATAGAGATAAAGCATTTTTTTGCTTAAATAAATTAGCACAGTTAGAAAACAGTGTTGTAGATTATACAAAGGAAAATCATAAATTAAAGTGGTTGAATACTTTTACAGGAAATATTCAATCAAATATCAATCACTTATATAGATTAGTTAAAAAACGTGATTTACCATTATTCTTATCCGAACAAGAATGGAGAATAAATCATCGATATTCAGGTAAAAGAATTATGGATAAAGTGAAAAAGTATATTAGTATGTCAACACCTGTTACTTTTAAACAAATAACAAATTCTGTACTTGCTTATGAAAAACAATTTTTGTCTGCTTAGTATGAGAAAGGTGGTCTTTTATTAAAATTAAATAAGAAATTATTAATTGGATTTTTGATTCTTGTTGATGGAACATTATTAATGTTACTTTAAATATGGCGAAAGCCATATTTTTCTTTTCAAAAGAAATAATATCCTTTAAAATAAATAAAGGTGAAAAGAATGCAAAAACAATTAATACAATGGTATCAACAAAATAAAAGAGACTTTCCTTGGAGAAAAGACCAAGATCCATATCATATTTGGATCAGTGAAATTATGTTACAACAAACAACGACAGAAACAGTTATCCCTTATTATGAGCGTTTTCTAGAAAACTTTTCTACAATTGAAGCACTTGCCAGTGCTTCTTTAGAAGAAGTCTATAAAATGTGGGAAGGTTTAGGATATTATCGACGTGCGAAGCATTTACATGAAAGTGCTCAAATAATTGTTGAAAAATATCAAGGGAAATTTCCTTATGAATATAATGATATTTTATCTTTAAAAGGAATTGGAGAATATACTGCCGGTGCTATTAGTTCAATTGCTTATGGAAAGCAAGTTCCAGCTGTAGATGGCAATGTTTTAAGAATTATCAGTCGTTATTATTTGCTTAAAGAAAATATAGCAGAAACAAAAGTACAAAAGAAAATCTATCAAATAGTTCAAGAATTGATTTTAAATCAAGATGCTTCTGCTTTTAATCAAGGAATGATGGATTTAGGAGCAACGATTTGTAAACCTGTCCATCCACTTTGTTCTCGTTGTCCGATTCAAAAAGAATGTTTAGCTTTTAAAAATAAACAAACGGATGTTTTACCTATTAATATAAAAAAAATAAAAAAACAAGAGATAAGTTATATTACAGGAATCATCACTTATCAAGATAAATATTTACTTATTCAAAATCCACCAGGAGGATTATTAGAAAATTTTTATGGTTTTGTACAATATGATGTTGAAAGTCCCTATAGTTTTGTTTCTTCTTTTCAAGAAAAGTATCATCAAGATTTAATAATTCAAGCACATATTAAAGATATTAAACATGTTTTTAGTCATCGTACATGGTTTATGCATGTTTATCATTTTGTTTTAGAACATGAAATAGAAGGAATGTATACTTTAGAGGAAATAGAGGCTTTACCTTTATCAACTGCCCATTTAAAAGTTTTAAAAGCGTATCTAAAGTTCATGTAAAATACAAATAAAATAAATATAATAGTTAAAGGGTGTGATGCTATGAAATTATTTAAGAAAGAAAGTAAAATTGAAAAAGAGGAGTACTTTTCTTTTTGTGTTGAAGGAATTTATAAACATAAAAATGGTGAATTGTTTGTTTTAGGAATAGTTGATGGAATTATACAAAAATTAGATTCTTTATTTTTGATAGGTCCTTATGGTTATGAAGAAAAAGTAGAGATTCAAGAATGGATAGAAGTAGATTCTAAGCAAAATTATTATGCATTATTGATTGATCAACGTTTTCAAGAAGAAATAGATCAAGGGTATATCTTTACGAATAAAAATAATCATTTAGCAACTTCAAGAGAAGAAGTTTATAATCCTTATCTTCAATTTTTATTAGACCAAGTTAATCGTCAACACTATGATTATTTAGATATTTTATTTGAACAACTTGCGACAAGAGCTTATTTTTTAGCTGTATTTGATTATCAAGATTTTCCTATTTATCAAATAAATGATAAAAAATATTATCCAATTTATACAAGTCAATTAGAAATGAATAAAGATCAAAAATGTAAAAATAAAAAAGCTTCAGTTTATAGTTTTGATGATTATTCTAGAATGTGTTTAAATCAAGATAAACTTGATGGAATTATCATTAATCCTTATCATAAAGAAAGAAGTATTGTTTTAAATAAAGATGTTATTCAACATGTTAGAACAATTAAAGAAAAAAATATAAAAACATATGCGAAAGCTAAAAGTTATCTTAAAGATAGGAAAAGGAGACAAAAGTATGAAATTGATTATGAGAGCTGATGATTTAGGATTTAGTGAAGCAGTCAATTTAGGAATTTATAAAGCAGTTAAAGAGGGTGTTATTACAAGTGTTGGGATGATGACAAATATGGAACATGCAAACCATGGGTATGAACTTGTAAAAGATTTTGATATTGCTTTAGGGCAACATACAAATATTTGTGTGGGAAGACCCTTAACTGATCCTAAGCTTATACCATCTTTAGTTCAAGAAAATGGTGAATTTTGCTCATCAAGAGAAATTAGAAGTAGAAAAGAAGATACAGTAGTTATTGAAGAAGCTGAGATGGAAATTGAAGCACAATATTTACGTTTTAAAGAAATCACTGGAAAAGATCCTGATTATTTTGAATGTCATGCTGTTATTTCACAAAACTTTTTTATAGCTTTAAGAAATGTGGCTAAAAAATATGGTCTTTTTTATGAAAATGTTTTATTTGATCAAGAGTTTGAAAAAGAAAATAATATTTATGGTATTGCAATGGCCAAGCTTAATGAACAAATGCTTTATGATCCAAAAGAATATATTGAAAACAGTTTAGAATTTATTAGAAATCATGATGTATCCGTGATGGTTTTCCATCCAGGGTATTTAGATCAATATATTCTAACACATTCATCTTTTACGCTTATTAGGGCAATGGAATGTGATTTTCTATGTTCATCATGGTTAAAAGATTGGCTTAAAGAGTATCAAATTGAATTAACTGATTTTAGAAAGGTTAAAAATGCATAGATGTTCATGGGTCAATGATGATCCTCTTTATATTGATTATCATGATCATGAATGGGGAAAACCTGTTTATGATGATCAAAAATTGTATGAAATGTTTTTATTAGAAACATTTCAAGCAGGGCTTTCTTGGATCACTATTTTACATAAAAGAGAAGCTTTTAAAGAGGCTTTTGATCAATTTGATGTTAATAAAATAGCAATGTATGATGATTGCAAAATAAATGAGTTAATGAATAATCCAAAAATCATTCGTAATTCTAGAAAAATTAAAGCGGCAGTTAAAAATGCACAAATATTTATTGAAATACAGAAAGAATATGGCTCTTTTTCTAAATATTTATGGGCTTATACAAATGATAAAATTATTTATGAAAAAAAAGAAAATGAAACAACGAGTACGTTATCAGATCAAATTTCTAAGGATTTAAAGAAAAAAGGCATGTCATTTGTAGGAAGTATTACAATCTATTCTTATTTAGAAGCAATTGGTATTTATAATCATCATGATAGAAATTGTTTTTTACATCTTTAAAGAACAGTTTCTTTTTTTGTATTATTAGGTATAATAAAAATAAGGTGAGTTTAATGCAAAAAAAGAGACAATTAAAAACTTGTATTGTTGTTGTCGTTTTAATGTGTCTACTAACGATTTCCATGACATTTCAAACAATTTGTGTAAAGACAATCAGTGATAATTATATTAATTCACTTATTGTCAATCAAATTATTGATTTAATTATAGACGAAGAAACAGATGCAAATTTTCAACAAATAAATCAGTTACAAAATAAAATAAAAAAGAGTGATGCTCTTTATCAATTAAATAGATATGCTTTTGATCAATCTATGCGAAATACCAATAAAAATAAAATAAAATTAGATCAAAAAGAATTACAAAAATTTTCTACATCATGTAAAAAAATGATCAAAGATGAATTGAATATATCTATTGAAGAAAAACAAATTATGAATATTTTAAAACAAAATCAGTTTTGGAATAAAATGATTCATCGTATGAAAAATAAGTTAAGTTCTTTTTCAAAAATCTTTGTTTTTATTTATTCGATTATGCAATCAATATTTTTTAGAATAATTATTTTATTGTGGATATTATTATGTTTTTTTAGATTATATAATTTAAATAAATCAGGTTTTTCTTTGGTTTTTTCAATAGTTCTTTTAGTAAAAGGCTTGATTGATTATATGATGATAGGATTAATTGAAATATCAAAATCTTTTTATATTAAGATGTTAAATATTCCTATTTCATCTATAAGTATTGATTCTTATTTGATTGTGGCAATGGTATCTTTAATGATTGGCATGATTCTTTTTGTTTGGCATATATATAAGGCAGAGTAATCTGTCTTTTTATTTATAATTTTTTATCTATTTGATAACAAATTATAAATTGTATGATTTTATACAATTTCACTAGACAAACAAAATTGTATACAATATAATGTTAGCAATACAAATAAGAAAGGAAGGTTTTATATATGACCGAAAAAAGAGTTTACAATTTCTCAGCAGGTCCTTCAATGTTGCCTGTTGCTGTACTTGAAAAAGCAGCAAAACAAATGTTGAATTATGAAGGCAGTGGTATGTCTGTAATGGAGATGAGTCATAGATCCTCTTCCTACTTAGATATCTTTGAAAAAACAAAAGGATTATTAAAGAAAGTGATGAATGTTCCTGACAATTATAAAATTGTTTTTATTCAAGGGGGAGCAACTCAACAATTTTCAATGGTTCCTTTAAATCTTTTAAAGAATGGGAAAGCTGATTATGCGATTACAGGTGCTTTTAGTAAAAAAGCAGCTGCAGAAGCAAAAAAATATGGGGATATTCATATTGTTTATGATGGTAGTAGCAATGATTTTAAACATATTCCAACACAAGATGAATTAGATTTATCTAAAGATGCATCTTATTTACACATCTGTGCCAATAACACAATTTATGGAACAGAATGGAAATATGTTCCTGAAACAAATGGCGTACCAATTATTGCGGATATGTCATCTAATATTTTATCAAAACCAGTAGATGTAAGTAAATATGGGATGATTTATGCGGGTGCTCAAAAGAACATGGGAATTGCTGGATTAGGAGTAGCAATTATTCGTGAAGATTTACTTCAAGATGTTGCCCAAACAACACCTGTTTTATTAGATTATAAATTGATGATCAAAAATGATTCAATGTATAACACACCACCAGCTTATGCAATTTATGTTTTAGGACTTGTTCTTGAATGGATCGATTCTTTAGGTGGATTAGAAGTTATGAAAGAAAGAAATGAAAAGAAAGCTAAATTAGTTTATGACTATTTAGATCAATCGTCTTTCTATAAAGCACATAGTGATAAAGAAAATAGATCACTTATGAATGTGACTTTTACAACACCAAATAAAGATTTAGATGCGAAGTTTGTTAAAGAAAGTATCGAAGCAGGCATGACAAATTTAAAAGGTCATCGTTCTGTAGGGGGAATTCGTGCTTCTATTTACAATGCAATGCCATATGAAGGTGTTGAAAAACTTGTCGCATTTATGAAAGAATTTGAAGAAAATAATCGATAAGGAGTCAAGTATGTATAAGGTTAAATTGATGAATAAAATATCTTCAGTAGGATTGGATTATTTTAATGAAGATTATGAATATGGGGAAACGTTAGAAAATGAAGATGCTATTTTACTTAGAAGTGCATCTTTACATGAATATGAATTTACAAAAAATGTTAAAGCGATTGCGAGAGCTGGTGCGGGGGTCAATAACATTCCTGTTGAAAAATGTTCAGAAAAAGGAATTGTTGTTTTTAATACACCGGGGGCAAATGCGAATGCGGTAAAAGAACTTGTTTTATGTGCTTTATTTTTATCAAGTCGTAAGATCGTTGAAAGTGTTGAATGGGTCAATACTTTAAAGGATGATGAAAATGTAGGAAAGACAGCAGAAAAAGGAAAATCAAACTTTGTAGGGCCTGAAATCGAAGGTAAAAAATTAGGGGTCATTGGTTTAGGTGCTATTGGAGTTTTAGTTGCAAATGCAGCTAATAAACTAGGAATGGAAGTTTATGGATATGATCCATTTATGTCTGTCAATTCTGCTTGGGCTTTATCAAAACATGTACGTCAAGCAAAAGATATGGATGAAATATTTAAAACATGTGACTATATTACTGTCCATGTACCAAGTACTAAAGATACAAAGGGTATGTTAAATAAAGAAAAGTTTGCATTAATGAAAGACGGAGCACGTTTATTGAACTTTGCTAGAGGGGATTTAGTTGTAAACGAGGATTTATTAGAAGCAGTTGAATCAGGTAAATTAAGTAAATATTTAACTGATTTTGCTTCACAAGAATTAATTGGAAAAGATAATATTATTGTATTACCTCACTTAGGAGCTTCTACTCCTGAAAGTGAAGATAACTGTGCGAAAATGGCTGTTCAAGAATTAAAGGATTTCTTAGAAAATGGAAATATTAAAAATTCTGTGAATTTCCCAGCTGTTAATCAACCAAGAGAATCAAAAGTAAGACTATGTATTACCAATAAAAATATGCCAAATATCTTGGCACGTATTTCTAAATTATTTGCTGATCACAACTTAAATATAGAAAATATGGTGAACCGTTCTCGTGGGGATTATGCTTATACATTAATTGATACAAATGATGATGTACGTCAAGATATTATTGAACGTATCGAAGCAGCTGAAGGAATTATTAATGTAAGAGTGATTAAATAAAACTTGATAAACGTATTTCAAGAAGTCCTTTAGGACTTCTTTTTTTGGACTATTTGTCCATTGAAAGAAGGAAAAGAGAAAGATAAAATGATAATAGAAATGAGACAAATATGAGACAAATTTGAGACGAATTATCTTTAAACCTATGATACAATTAAATCAGAAAGCTCCTTATAAATATTATAAAAAATACAAACAAAAAGCGATGTATAAACCTTAATATAAAAAATTATATAAGGAGGAAAGCGGATGTGCATTAAAGAAAGAAATACCAGTGATAGTACCTGTAAAAAGCTACTTAGAGATGAAGGATGTTTTGCAGATCTCTGTAATTATGCTTTTTTTCAAGGAAGACAGGTCATTAAACCAGAAGAACTTGTTTCAAGAGAAAATGATCTGTCGACCTTGATAGGAAATGTAGATGATCCAACAGAGATCAAAAGATATCGGGATGTCGTAAGAAAAGCAGGTATCCATGGAGATTATGTGATTATCGGAGTTGAACACCAAAGCACTTTTGATAAAAATATGATTTTTCGCATACTCAACTATGATGCGACGACTTATATCAATCAAATTGAAAGTAAAAAAGAAGTCTATCCAGTAGGAAGTTTTGTGTTCTATACGGGAGATGAAGAATGGAACTTGCCAGAAACATTGAAAAGTATACCATCAGAGATGGAACCTTATATCAATGATTGGAGACTATCTGTTATCGACCTTAAAACAATGGATGCAAGAAAGCTTATGAATCGAAGATTAAAAGATGTCGTAGAAATTAATCAAAGTATGTTTGCAGGAAGTTATGAAGGATTAAGAGAAAATCGTAAAATTGAAACAGAAAGCTTCGTGATGGCAGCTACATTTACACGTACAAATATTAGAAGAGAAGATTTACCAGAAGGAGATGAAATCAATATGTGTAAGGCGATGGATCAATTATTTCAAAGATTTGAAAATCAAGGAATGGAGAAAGGAGAAACTATTGGATTTGAAAAAGGAAAACTCAATACTTTAAAAGAACAACTTAAAGTAAAATTAGGAACTTTATCAAGTCCTTTAGAAAAACAACTCACAAACACATCGCTAGAAAAATTAAATGTTCTTACATTAAATATCTTTAACATCAATAGTGAAGAAGATGTTTTAAAAATTATCAATTAAAAGAGCTATACGATTCATTCGTATAGTTCTTTTATTCTATCCACCATTTAAATAGGGGGAAGGGCATATGAGAAAACATAAGATAACGTGGAAGCAAATATTGTTTATCATTGCGTGTCATATGTCTATTTTGATTGTAATTAAAGGCTAGTTTAACAGAACTTGATTTGAGATAATCTTGCGCATTTTGACAACTGACACCATATGGAAAGGCAAAGTAATCTGTTGAAACAAGGCCTTTGTTTTTTTCAAAGTCTTTTTTTATTTCATTTGTTGTCATGGTTTCTATTTTCTTTTTATAGGGTAAATGGCCAATATGGTGCATATCATAAGAATGACTGTAGTATTCAACATATTGATCATTTTTCAAATCATTTGTTTGTAAGTAAAGTAGGTTATTGGTTTTTGTTTTATAACCAATGACAAAGTTTGTAGCTTGCAAATTATATTTTTTTATAATAGGTTTAACAATAGTATTAAAGTTTTTATATCCATCATCAAAAGTTAAACATACAGCTTTTTTAGATACTTCTTTTTTTCCATGATAATAGGCTTCAACATCTTCCATGGATAGGCATTGATAATTATTATCCGCTAAATATTTCATTTGTTTTTCAAATTCACTTATAGACATAAAATAAGGATTTGATGCATAGTTTTCTTTTTTTTCTTGTTCACTTACGACACCATGGTATCCTAAGATAGCAATTCCATCTTTACCGTTTTCATGAATAATGATGTCTTTTGTCATCCAGCCAAGTCCGATTGCTATGTAACAAACAAGAACACATAAAATGACTTTTAATATATTTTTCATAATATTCCAACTTTCTATCAGTACTAGTTTATAGAAAAACAGCACTGATGTCAAAAAAAGCTATGAGACTTCATAGCTTAAGACACAAGTAATAAACATCGCTAGGACAAATTCTTTTAAGAAAAGATTTTCATAATTTAAGTGTTCTTCTTTTTTATTTATAAAATAAGATAAGTAATTTTTAAGAATTTGATGATTTGTGAGATCCTTAAAAGATTGGGCGATATTTTTAAAATCAATTCTTTCTATTTCTCTTAAATCAGGTTTAATTTGATTTTTGATGTCTTGAATAATATCTTTAAAATGATAAACCTTTAAATCATCGTAATCATGTTCACTCATATAAAGTTCTAAACCTAAGATAAAATAATCTTCTAATTTTAAGTAATCTAAATACGTATTTTCTTTTAATAAATCAAGAATAGGTGTTTCATCAGAAATTGTAAGTAAATGATGATTGTATTGATTTTCATAGTTTAAAATTTGATTATGAAAAGATAAAGCTATTTCTTGAATATTTTCTTCAGGATAAAAAGCAAAACGATGCCCTTTTAATTTTTTAAATGTTTTTAAAGTATCAAGATAACCTAAGCGTATTCTTTGATCCAATAGCTCTCGATTAAAATCAAGAAAGCCACCTAAATGCTTAGACGGTCTAATAAAAGTGATATTTTCACGATGTAATAAATAGGGATGGGTCGCTTCTTGATTGAGTTCAATTGCAATAATTTTTTGTGCTCCCATTTTTAAAGCAAGAGAGATAGGTAAATTATCATAATATCCGCCATCAATATATCCTTGCTTATCTATATAATGAATAGGAAATGCAGGAAAACATGAGGCTGAAGCAATAGCATATTCTACAATGTTATCTTCGCTCATATCATCTACTGTGATTTCTAATGGTTTCATAGAAGGAAAAGCAACAGTGCATAAACCATATTTGATGGGTGAACTTTTCGCTTTTTTGCCATTATAAAGACCTTTGATTAATTGAACAAGTGGTTCAATATCAGCACCTTTTTTATCAAGATAGGACTTTAAAAAAGGACCTATGTTAGAAGAATTGTTCATTAGATTTTCAATTGAAAAATCAAATTGAATAGGATGCTTTAAAACCTTTTCTAATGATAAAGTATCCCATAATTCATAAAGCTTTTGATAATCTTCTTGAGCTACAAGTAGCCCATTTAAAGCACCAATAGACGTACCAGTAACAATATCAAAATGATATCCTAATTCTTGTAACGCTTTCATGCATCCTGATTCATAAGCTCCTTTAGAACCGCCACCTGATAAAACTAATCCATATTTCATAAAAACACATCCTTTTCAATAATTATACTTTTTCATAAAAAAAATACAACTTTATCATTTTAATATATGAAGAGTTTGTTATAATTATATGGCAAGGAGGATTAAAAAATGAAAAATGTAGTGAAAACAGATCAAGCTCCAGGAGCTATTGGTCCATACAGTCAAGGAATACAAGTAGGGGATATGTATTTTTTCTCAGGACAAATTCCTCTAGTACCAAGTACAGGTGAAATGCCAGAAGGAATCGAAGCACAAGCTCATCAAGCTTTAAAAAATGTGAAAGGATTATTAGATAGCCAAGGATTATCATTTTCAAATGTTGTTAAAACAACTGTCTTTTTAGATAACATGGATGATTTTACAACAGTAAATGGTATTTATGCTGAATACTTTGTAGAACCTTATCCAGCAAGATCTGCTGTAGAAGTTGCTAAACTTCCTAAAGGAGCTTTAATTGAAGTAGAAGTTATCGCTAAAAAATAATTAAAAAAGAGATTTCGTTTTTGAAATCTCTTTTTTGTATATTATAAGAAAAGAATTGCAATAATTCCTACTATAAAACAATAGTAAGAAAAATAATTCAATTTTCTTTTATTTAAAATACTAAACAATAAATTAAGTGCTAAATAAGTAACGATTCCACTGACAATAAAGCTGATTAAATATGGAAGCCATAATGCAGCGACAGTTGAACTTGTTAAAAAATGTTTAAGTTTTAAAATGATTGCTCCAAAGCTTACCGGCATAAACATAAAGAAAGAGAAATCTCTTGCTGCTTTTTGATCAAGACCACCAAGCATTCCACCAGTAAGTGTTGATCCACTACGAGAAACCCCAGGAAGTAAAGCAAGTAATTGGAAAAATCCCATTCTTAATGCATCCCATAAATTCATGTTTTTTGTTGTTCTTTTTCCTTTATATCCAAATTTGTGAATAAGCATTAAAAAACAAGAAGTTAAAAGTAAACAACAACCTACTAATTTAGGATTAGAGAAAGCATGTTCAATATAATCATTAAAAAGAACACCACCAATTGCTGCAGGAATTGTAGCAACAATTAATAACATACAAAATCTAAAATCAGGTAATAGTTCATCTCTTTCTTGAGGTTTAGCAATATACCCGAAAAAGGATTTGATTAAACGAATAATATCTTGGCGATAATAAAACATGATAGCAATGAGCGAACCAGTATTAACAATAACTTCAAAAGTAACATCATTCATTTGTGGAACCATCAAACCAAGTTTTTCAAAAATACTTTGGAATAAAACTAAATGTCCACTACTTGAGATAGGAATAGGTTCACTAAAACCTTGAATAGCACCTAAGATTGCATAGACAATAATATCTTTAATTAAACTCATAATTTCACCTCGTCACCCATTATATATGAAAATATTATAAAAATATACAAAAACATTTTTTTAATGGAGATGACATATAATAAAGAAAAAGGAGGAAGAAAATGATTGTTAATTGGGTTAAAGAAGATGAAGAACTATTAGAGCCATATGAATGGTCAAATGGTGATGATATCGAAATCATTTCAACACTTTCATGTTTTAAAGTAGATCAAAAAACACTCCATGATTTTATTTATGGATGTTTACACATTTTTGATCAAAAGTTGTGTCAAAAAGTATTTGCAATAGGAGATGGTCATTATGCTTTAGCGATTGAAACAGATGATCAAGGAAAGCTTTGTTATCGAAGTGTTTTTGATTTTTGTGATCGTGATAAAATGAATAAAAAGATTGCTGCTTTAGAACTGTCTAATATTCATTATCAAATGTATGATGAAGGAGAAATGAAAGAATATGGTCTAACAAGAGAGGAAAGGTTAAAAAAGCAATTTATTGAACAAAGAATTGATGAACTTTATATGGAAAATTATGATGATTTTTTGATGTTATGTAGACAGTTAAATATCGAAGATGTACAAAGTATCCAAAAATATAATCATTTAAAAAATAAAATAGCTAAGGGCTATACATTTATACATGAAATCCTATTCTATGAATTTACTAAAAAGGAATACAAAAAGAAATAAGCAATGCTTATTTCTTAATTGTAATTCCTATTTTTCTTTCAACTTTCGCAAGTTTTTTTCTTGCCATATAACGTGCTTTATCAGCACCTTCATTTAAAATTGTATCGATATAGTTACCTTGATTGATTTCATTATATTTATCATGGATTTTTTGTAATTCATTACCTACAACTTCAGCTAGATCTTTTTTAAATTGACCATAACCAACACCTTGATAACGTTCTACAAGTGCATCAATAGATTCACCACTTAAAATAGAATAAATAGTAAGTAAGTTTGAAATACCAGGTTTATTTTTAACATCATAGTAAATAGCGTTATCACTATCAGTGATAGCAGACATGATTTTCTTTTTAGAAACATTAATATCATCTAAAATATAAATACATCCTTTACCTGTTTCATCAGATTTAGACATTTTCTTTGTAGGATTTTGTAAGTCCATAATACGTCCACCTACTTTTGGAACAAGTGGTTCAGGTAATTTGAAAGTTTCACTATAACGATTATTAAATCTTTCAGCAATATCTCTAGTAAGTTCACAATGTTGTTTTTGATCTTCACCAACTGGTACATAATCTGGATCATAAATTAAAATATCAGCATTCATTAATGACGGATAATTAAAAATACCAGCTCCAATAGATTCATCTTTTTTAAGTTTGCTTGCTTTATCTTTATATTGAGTCATACGTGATAATTCACCCATTGACACCATACATCCTAAATACCAACCAAGTTGAGCATGTTCTAAAACATCAGATTGTAAAAATAATGTGACTTTTTTAGGATCTAATCCAGCTGCTAAATATAAAGAAATCAAATCTTTTGTATTTTTTCTTAAATCCTTTGGTTCTTGATAAATTGTCATACTGTGTAAGTTAGCAACAAAAACAATCATTTCATATTCATCTTGATAAGAAACAAAAGGTTTGATAGCTCCTATATAATTTCCTAAAGTTACTCTTCCTGTTGGCTTGATGCCACTCAACATTCTTTTCATAAATTTTCCTCCTTAAAATAAAAAACGTCCTTAAAAAAGGACGTTATAAACGCGGTACCACCTTAATTCGTATAAAATATACGCTCTTGATCTTAACGCGATTAGCGACAAAAGACTTGTGCCTTTTGTAACTCCAGAACCCCAATTTCTATTATACCAATGGCTTATTTCCATCAACCATAAGCTTTCTATAACATTTAATATAATTTACTTATGTTCCTTCAAAGTCTTTAAAAACATTATAATGAGCTCATCTATAAAAATCAAGATATTTAAAAAAAGATATACAAAGTTTAAAATTGTTGTATAATTATTTACAAAGGAGTGATTGTATGATACGTATATATACCGCCCCAAGTTGTGCTTCTTGTAGAAAAGTAAAATCTTGGTTAAATGAAAATCAAATACCTTATGTAGAAAAGAATATTTTTTCTACTTTATTAAAAGAATCAGAACTTCGAGAATTATTAGAACGTAGTGAAAATGGTACGGATGATATTATTTCCAAAAGAAGCAAAATTATTAAAGAAAATGATATTGACATTGATTCAATGAAAATCAATGATTTAATTAAGTTTATACAGGAAAATCCATCAGTTTTAAAAAGACCAATTATGATTGATGAAAGAAGATTTCAAGTTGGTTACAATGCTGAAGAAATAAGAGTCTTTATTCCTAAAGAACTTAGAAAGTTAGCTGAATGTCATGATATGGATCGTTGTCCACAATTCAGCAATAAAGATTGTTTGAATTTTAAAAAAGAATATGAAAGGGATAGAGAAAAGGAATCAAGCCATTAGATTGATTCTTTTTTAGGAGACAATATGAAAAAAATATTAAAAGTTATAATGACACTTATTTTAATTTGTTCATGTTTTTATCTAGCAATTTCATTATTTATGAATCATTTGATTATTAATGATATGGTACCAACAGTTGTTAAATCAACGGCTGTAACAAATGCTTTAGAAGATACTTGTCAAAATGTTTTAAGTATGATGAATATGGACGAAAGCCAAAGTCAAGCACTTGTTTCTTCTTTACAACAAGATGAAAAAACGCAAGAACTTGTTAATGAATATATTGATACTGTTTTAAATAATCAATCATCTACTCTAGATGAAACTTTATTAAAGCAAGTTTTAGAAGATAAAAAAGATGAGGTATATTCTATTTTGAATCCTTCAATAAATGAAGAAGCGTTTACAACACTTTATGATCAAGCTATCAATCAAATGGATTTACAAGGTTTACAAGATAAAGTATTAAGTCGAGTAGAAAATACGATGGAACAATCTGGAGAAACATATAAGATCGTAAAGAAAGTATATAGCTTTAAAAATTCTACACATATTATTGTGAGTGCTATTTTATTAGTTATTTCTACAGCCTATCTTATTTTTATTTCAGTTCAAGAGAGATTGATTACAAAATGTTTATCAGTAAGTTATATGGTTTGTGGAATTATGACATTCTTGATTTCTTTTGCGATAATTTTAGGATTAACAGCAATGGCATCTTCTACAATGACAATTCAATTAACTTCTATTAAATATATGTATATATGTGGAGCTAGTTATTTCTTTGTAGGTATTATTTTATTAATTGTAAATGCTTTTTTAAAAAAGAAAAATCATTATCATTATTATTACTAGTATAAAAAGAAGGGGTATTTATGGATAGATTAGATGCAAAGGCTATAAAGACGTATAAAGAAATTATACTTATTTTAGATCAATGTATTGATGATTATTTATTTGTGATGGATATTGATCGAGATAATTATTTTATTTCCCCACATGCAACAAAAAGATTTAATATACCAAGCTATGAGTTTAGTGATTCTTTACCAGCACATAAAAAATTTGTATATAAAGATGATTTAGAAATGTTATTATCTGATATGAATAAAATGGTTTCAGGTAAAAAGAGTTTTCATAATTTACAATATCGTTGGATTGGAAAAGACGGTACACCTATTTGGATTAATTGCCGTAGTAAGTCAATTAAAGATGAAAATGGAGATGTTAAGTTTATTATTGGATGTATTAATGAAATTGGAAAAAGACAAGTTGCGGATAATGATAGTGGTTTGTTAGGTGAAATGAGTTTTAAGAATTTGATTTATCCAATTCATAAAGATATTACTCAAGGTTTTATTTTAAGAATTGATATTGATGATTTTAAAAATATTAATGAAAATTTCGGTGTAAAATATGGAGATGTTGCTTTAAAACAAGTTGGAAATTGTATTAAAAAGTTATTAACTAAAAATCAACAACTTTATAGGATTGTCGCTGATGAGTTTATTGTGATGGATGTTGTTGGCAGTAAAGAAGATGCAAGAGCTCTTTATAAAGCAATACGTAGAAGTATTACACGTTATGTAGAATCTATTAATTATGATATTTATTTAACGATTTCTGCAGGTATTCTAGATTTTCATGATTATCCTAATAAAAGTTATAATTCTATTATGCAATGGACAGAATTTGCTTTAAATCAATCGAAAACAAATGGAAAAAATACATATACGATTTTTAAGCAGGAAGCTTATCAAGAGTTTTTAAGAAAAAATAAATTAACAAAAGAATTACATAAAGCAGTTAACCAACAATTTAAAGGATTTGAAGTTTATTTTCAGCCAATTATTGATATGAAAACAGAAAAGATTCATAGTATGGAAGCATTGCTTAGATTTGAATGTGATGAATTTGGTAAAATTTCACCACTAGAATTTATTCCATTATTAGAGGAAAGTGATTTGATTATTCCTGTAGGTAGATGGGTTTTAGATCAATCATTAAAAGCTGTAAGTATGTTTTCAAATATTAAAGTACAAATTAATATGTCTTATGTTCAAGTGTTAAAAACACCAGCATTAAAGGATATTTTAAATATTATAAAAAATTATAAAATAGAAAATAATCAATTGGTTATAGAACTTACAGAAAGTGGTTTTATTGAATCTAATAAAAACTTTATTGATTTTTGTAATGGTTTAAAGAAAGAAAATATCTTACTTGCTTTAGATGATTTTGGAACAGGATATTCTAATTTCCACTATCTTTATAATTTAAAACCAGATTATATAAAAATAGATCGAACATTGATGAAAAATGCACTTTCAAATGAGTATGAAAATATGTTGCTAAAACATATGGTGGATATGGCTCATAGCGTAGGTGTTAAGATTTGTATTGAAGGAATAGAAGAAAAGGAAGAACTTGAACGTATTATGTTATTAAAGCCAGATTATATTCAAGGATTCTATTATGGTAGGCCGGTTTCTTTAAGTGTGTTTATGGAAAGCTATGAAATATAGGCGCTCTAAATAATAGGGTGCTTTAACAAAAATCGCTCTAAATTATCGAGGGGG
>OBHU01000180.1_pt1 | contig 58844 bp, 64 predicted proteins | sample 1519071 | NCBI WGS metagenome assembly OBHU01 (sample SAMEA2452135, study PRJEB22498) | human gut metagenome
TATTTCTTCATCCATATCTCTATCCTCCTATTATATATATCGTATTTTTTTTGTCATTTTTCTTCTTTTTTATAAAATTTTCTAAAAAAAAATGATAGCTTATTTCAGGCTATCATTTTACTAATTTATTTATTTCATGTCTTTTTATATCATGACTAGAATAGTTATCTTGTGAAAGAGTAAATTTCATATTAGAAATACCCATTATTTCCATCACACTATAAATATTCATCCCACTTTGAATACATCTTTCTTTAAATGTATTTCTTAAATCTTTATAAGTCATTTTAAATCCTAAATCATTTTCAACCTTATTCAATCTTCTTTGTAAAGTTTTCATATCAGGTAATTGTTGATTACCTGATATAATATAATTATTATCATTTATTTTCTTTAAATAATTTTCTAAATAATGAATTAAATAATTAGGTAATATAACTTCTCTTTTAATAGGCCATCTTACATCTACTAGTTCATAGACTGTTTTACTCCCTTGATTTCTATTTTTTACTCTTTGTGCTCTTTTATTAATATTAATAATACCTGTATTTAAATCAATATCATTTCTTTTTAAAGCACATATTTCTCCAATCATCATTCCTGTATCAATAGCAAGTAAAATACTTAAATGATTAGAATTATTGTCTTTTAAACAATAATGATGAAGTTGTTTAATTTGTTTAGAATTTAAAATCTTTAATTCTTTTTGATCATCTTCAATTTTAACTAATGAAAAATCAATATGGTTTAAACCATATTGATTTTCATAGTAATTATATATTGCTTTTATAACATTCTTTATTCCTTTTAACATACTAGAAGATAATCCTTGATTCATTAAATCTAAAATATATTTTTTTAAAATACTTTCATTTAATGTATCAAGATGATTCTTATTAAAAAAACTAATTAAATACTTATCTACAATTCTTTCATATTTATCATATGTGGAAGATTTAATATTCTCTTTAATACTCTCTAACCAATTTAAACATAAAGTTTCACTACTAAGCAATATATCACCTTCTTCAATACATTATTTATCTTAAGATTTTCTCCAAACCATCTTATTAACAACACCTGTATAAGATTGAATAATTTTAACAACCTTATCAGATACATTTTCATCTACATAATCAGGTACAGGAATACCTAAATCTTGATTCTTATTCATTTCAACAGCTACATCTACTGCTTGTAATAAAGAATTACCTTCAATTCCTGCTAAAATAAAATCTCCTTTATCTAAGGCTTCAGGTCTTTCTGTACTTGTTCTAATACATACGGCTGGAAATGAATGTCCTACAGAAGTAAAGAAACTACTTTCTTCTGGAAGTGTTCCACTATCACTAACAACCGCATAAGCATTCATTTGTAGACAGTTATAATCATGGAAACCTAATGGTTCATGTTGAATGACTCTTGGATCTAATTTAAAGCCACTGGCTTTAATTCTATTTCTAGAACGTGGATGGCATGAATAAAGAATTGGCATATCATATTTTTCTGCCATTTTATTAATTGCTGTAAATAATGATAAGAAATTCTTTTCGGTATCAATATTTTCTTCTCTATGAGCACTTAATAAAATATATTGACCCTTCTTTAATCCTAATTTTTCATGAATATTACTTGCTTCAATTTCTTTTAGATTTTGATGTAAAACTTCTGCCATTGGAGAACCTGTGACATATGTTCTTTCCTTAGGAAGACCTGTATCAGCTAAATATCTTCTAGCATGTTCACTATAAGCTAAGTTTACATCTGAAATAATATCAACAATTCTTCTATTTGTTTCTTCTGGTAAACATTCATCTTTACATCTATTTCCTGCTTCCATATGGAAAATAGGTATATGTAATCTCTTAGCACCAATAACAGATAAACAACTATTTGTATCTCCTAATACTAAAACAGCATCAGGTTTAATTTCTGCCATTAATTTATAGGATTCAGCAATAATATTTCCCATTGTTTCACCTAAATCATGTCCAACAGCATTTAAATAAACTTCAGGTGCTTCTAATTTTAAATCATCAAAGAAAACACCATTTAAATTATAATCATAATTTTGACCAGTATGTGCTAATATCACATCAAAATACATCCTAGTCTTATTGATTACTGCAGCTAAACGAATAATCTCTGGTCTAGTTCCTACAATAATCAATAACTTTAACTTCCCATTTTCTTTCCATTTAATATCCTTATAATTTGTCTTTTCCATATTTCTCTCCTATATAAAAAAGAGCTTACGCTCTTTTTCACTTAAATAAATTTCTATTAACATATCTTTAATATATTTTTAATTAAAACTATTATTTGAATGAATATAATTTTTTAAACTATATTCATCTCCAACAATCGTCACATCAAATTCTTTAACGCAATAACGTAACCATTGAAAGAGTAAAGCCATTTCTAAAATATGTTGAATCACATAATCCATAGTTACAGGTTCTTTAGAAATATAACCAGAATACTGCCTATGATTAAAACCATTATCTAAAAGATATGACTTTATATCACTCCATGCTTTCTTGTAATTATTTGAAGGGTAATATTTTCTTAATCGTACATCACTTAAATCAAAATTAATTGCTTTTTTGCTTTCTAACATAACGGTTTACTTGTGCTTTAACTGTATAATATGTCTTTAAAGCGTCTTCTCTATATTCAGGACTATCTGGTGTATCACCAAAATAACTTATATACCATTGATCAATAATTTTTAAAAACCAGTTTGTTTGAGGTAATTGACCTTGAGCAGTTACAAAGGTACCAAAATCTTTTTTTACACCTTGATAAACTCCAGGTGATTTAATTTTAACACCATGTTTCAAAAAATAGTTATCTATTTTTTGATAACATTCTTCTAAATTGATATTGTTTTTCTTTGCTTTTTCTTCACTTAAATAAATTTCCATCAACATTTTATCATCTTCCTTTCTATAATAAATAAAGTAATTATCAATAGTATAACACCCTTCATTATTATATATGATAAAATATTGATTTTTTCTTTTAAAAATTTAAACTTTTTCAAAAAAAGTATCTGGATGATTTGGATCAAATGATTCATTAGCCCACATAACAGTTACTAAATTATCTGTATCAGATAAATTAATAATATTATGTGTATATCCAGGTAACATATGAATAGCTTCTATCTTATCTCCAGATACTTCAAATTCAATCACTTCATCACTTCCTATTTTTCTTTCTTGAATTAAACCATGTCCTGATACAACAATAAAAAACTCCCATTTGCTGTGATGCCAATGTTGCCCTTTAGTAATCCCTGGCTTAGAAATATTGACAGAAAATTGTCCACAGTTTTCTGTCTTTAATAATTCTGTAAAACTACCTCTATCATCTATATTCATTTTCAAAGGAAAAATAGCTTTTTCCTTTGGTAAATAAGATAAATAAGTACTATATAACTTCTTAGCAAAACTTCCTTCAGGTATCTCAGGCATCACTAAACTATGAGGTTGATCTTTAAATAAATCCAATAACTCAACAATCTTACCTAAAGTTACCTTATAAGTTGTAGGAACATAACAATACTTACCATCCTTACAACCAATAGCATCAACACCATCAAAAGTACAATGATGCTCCTTACCCTCTAAAATATCTAACATCTCATTAACTAAATCATCAATATACAATAATTCAAGTTCAACACTTGCATCATTAACAGTAATATCTAAATCATGCGCATAATTATAACAGAAAGTTGCTACTGCACTGTTATAATTAGGTCTACACCATTTACCAAATAAATTAGGGAAACGATAAACATATACCTGACTACCATTATCTCTAGCATAATCAAAAAATAACTCTTCTCCAGCTAACTTACTCTTACCATAATCACTTCCGGCATATCTCCCAAGTAAAGTTGCTTGAATAGAAGATGATAACATCACACCACACTTATTATCATACTTCTTTAAAGTATCTAATAATGTACTCGCAAAACCAAAGTTACCTTCCATAAATTCACTTTGCTCTTTAGGTCTATTAACACCAGCTAAATTAAATACAAAATCACACTCTTTACAATACTCATCTAGCTTATCTTCATCACCTAGATCATATTGATAGATTTCATCTATCACTACATCTCTTGTTCTATCTTTATTCTCTTTTATATTCATTAATGAAGCTACAAGGTTTTGTCCTACAAAACCTTTAGCTCCTGTTACTAATATTTTCATTGGGACCTCCTTTATTGTATATAAAAACAACTACTTGAAGTAGTTGTTTCATTATTTATATCTACCTGTTTGGTATAACCTTACACCTGCTAGTCTTTCTAATCTGTTTTGTTAGAACTATATTGTTCTTTTTCATGTCATTTATAGTATTTTTATATTCATTGTCTTTATATATGTTAACACTAAAACCAGATAAAAGCGCAGATAATACTACTCCTACAATTGTACTACCATAGTTGTGTCTAATGGTATATTTTGCTTCTTTTGATATTTTATCACTTTTCATATTTTTCCTCCGTTAACATATATATTTTCAATTTTACATTATTTTAAAAATCAAAATAATCATTTAAACCACTTTTTTGCTATGTTAGACAAGAATGCCTTTAAAAATTTGTAGTTCTATACTATGAAAAAGATATGCTTTATTACCATTTTCTTTATTTCTTTAGAAATTACTAATAATTTAATAACTATACAAATGATATTTTGAGTGGTTAATTATATTTTTATAAAAAGATGTCGTTCATGGAAAGTTTGTAATATTAATAACACACATTTCGTCTAACATAGCCTCTTTTTACTGCATTTCATCACATAATATCTTTTGAAGTTTAAAAATCCTTTTTAATCAATAATTAACTTCCAATATTAGAAATTTTGTATCATTTTCCCAAATCAACATAGAATGGTTTGTGTCCATATTGTATTTCTTTCGGTGGTAATTCCATATAGTTTCCATAATGTGTTTTTAAATAAACGTCATAATTATGTGGGATTTTAATTCTAATTCCTTCAAATTCACATTCTAATAATGGATATAAATCTTCTTTTTTTACATACTTTTTTTTCTTTCCGGAAAATTCAAACAAGCGTACGCTTCTTGATTTGTACCATTATATTTTGTAAAAGTATTTTGTAAATCATCTACCAATTTATCATACGAAATAAATTTAAATAAAAAATGAATAATCCTTCTTATTAAACTTTTAATACAATCTCTCATTTTTTTTGGTTCAGCACTTATATCTGGAGTTTGCTTTAAATTAAATTTTCTAATCAACTTTTGAATATCGTTAAACTGGTTAATATTATCTTCTTCATTATCTGGTACTTCATCAAACGGAAAAACATCAACATAACATCCATGATGCATATTTACTTTTCGATTACAATATTCAACAAACTGTGTTCCATTTATTCTTACTTTTGAGTAAAAATATGGATTATTTTTTCCCTTTCCATAAGGTGTTTGTAAATAATAAATTTCAGACAATTTATTTGGTGCAACTTTTAAAAATTTTTCATAATTATCTCTTGTCATACCAATATCAATATCGTCATCCCATGGAATAAATCCTTTATGTCTTACCGCACCTAAAGCTGATCCACCTATCAAAAAGTATTCAATATTTTCTTCTTCACAAATATGAATTATTTCCTTCAAACATTTTAATTCTATTTCTTGTATTTTTTTTAATTCCTCATTGGAATAAATTGTTAAATCATTCATTAATTCGCCTACCTCCTTTATTTGTAAATATAATTTCTTTAACAAAATGCTAGTTTTATTATACATAAAACTAGCATAATTCTATTAACTATAGTTTATTAAATATCTCTACTATTCTTTTTTCATAGTTATTCCATGTATAACTAAAAGATGTTAAATACGCGTTTTTACCTATATAATTAATTTGATTTTTATTTTCATAAAGCCAATTAATTTTATCTACAATTGCTTGTATATTTTGTATATTTATTACAAATCCGTTTTCATAGTCTTTTATTGCATCATTAGCACCACTATTTTCACTAACAATACAAGTAAGCCCCATTGACATAGCCTCTAAAACTGATAAGCTTAATCCTTCTCCTAAAGATGGAAAAATGAAAACTTCAGATTCCTTCAAGTATTCTTTTACCTTATCATGTTGTACTCTTCCAATGAAATCCACACTTTTTAAATACTTATCAAAATAATGTTCACTATTATCATAATTTCCAACTACTGTAAGGGTCATTTTATCTTTCAACAATAAAGCTGCTTCTAAAAGATAATATATGCCTTTCATTTCTGTAACATTTCCAACATAAATAGCTTTTATTTTCTCATCATCTAATTTTTTAGAACAAAAATACGGAGAAAAATTTGTTCCATACGGGCACAATTTTATTTGTTCCTTACTTATACCACTATATTCTAATGATTTGGCAACAAATGAAGACGGAACTAAAAAAATATTAGTTAGACAAATTTCATCATTAATCTTTTTACAAAACTTTTCATTCCATAATATTTTTCTTTCTTGTAATAATTTATTGGAAAATTCAGGACATATTTTCATATCATCTTCATATATTTTTTTCATATATAGTCTATTTGCAGCACTAACATCCATTATCCTAAGAATATTTGGAGCATATTGCTTTAAATATTTGAAACATTCTTTTGCATTTACATCATACATAACTACTGCATCAGCATTCAATTCTATTGCTAATTTTGCAACTTTTAATCCAAATTTGTCAGCGGTTTTTTGTTGCCAATAACTATACAAAAATTTTAGTTTTGAACTTCTAGAAAGCAATGTTTCTATCAGTCCTCTAAACTCATAATACTGAATTACATCCTGATCGTCTAAATCTTTATTCTTTCTACCATTTGCTCTATTTAAGTTCTCTTTTGATAAAAATATTTTTGTTAATTTCATCAAAAATGTATCTTTATCATAAACAGTGGTTACATATTTTAATAACATGTTATTTTTTTTTAAAGCAGAAGCTATTCGATAAGAATGTTGTCTTCCAGGATGAGCGACTATTATTTTATTCATTTTTTAAGCTTAACATAATATATAGTTATCTATTGTAGTATAAATATATGTTATGTATTTTCCTTTCTTGAATTTTTATCTGTATTTTATCTTAACTAAACCTATTAATGTTTAATATGTATTTTTTCTAATAATAAATTTGCAATATGTATATATCCTTTTTGGTTAGGGTGAAATAAATCTTCATAAAACTCGTCTTCATTTATTTGATCAAATAAATCAATATAGATACAATTATATTTTTCAGCAATTCGTTTTATTATTTCATTATATTTAACATAACTATTATTTGTATTTGGAAAATATTTATTACTTACCTTTACCGTTGATAATAAAATAATATTATTGGTTATATTGGAAAAATCACACATTATCTTTGAATATTTATTTTCAAATTCTTTTAAAGAAACCCATGTTGTTTCTCCTTGAAATTTTAATAAAAATCTATTTAAATTCCATCGAATAAAAGAATCTATATGTTGAAATAAAGATTTATACCATTTTTTTGAATAATATGGCCTTGGATTTAACATTCCATTTTTTTTATATCTTTTTGGTAAATATTTATAAAAATTTGGAAATTTATCTAAATTAGGTCGAAGCATACCATCTACATTTCCATAAGCAACTATTATCAGATCAAACTTTATATTTTTCCATTCATTTAAAGAAAATATATAATTAATTGTCGTACCAGTGTACGAATAATTATATATTTCAATATTATTATCATCGCTTTTCATTATTTTTTCCAATTCTTTAGCATAATTATATTTTCTACTACCTATACCCTCTGAAATACTATCTCCAAATATTGCAATCTTCATTTTTTGTCTCCCCTCTTTATTATTTGTTTAACAAACATAAGACTATATTCAAACATTTCTTCTTTCAAAATAAAATTAAATGTTAAATATGTTATTATTCCAACTGCTACTTCTATAAGTGTAGACACTGGGGAAATTTCCATATGTGATGAAATAACAATAATAATAAAAGTCATTATTATTGATGAAATTATATTTTTCATAATATTAATAAAAATTCCATCAAAATTCAGATTTTTCTTAACATAATATATTTGAATTAGTAAAGAGATAAAAGAACAAATAACAGTGGCAAGTGCTGCACCAAAAAAATCAAAATGTGGAATTAATAATGCATTTAAAATAACATTAGCCACCGCTGCACCATAATAAGAAATAGTCAACTCTTTAGTGCAATTGATAGCTGTTAAATATTGCGAGCCGAATATATTTGTTAAAGCATTAATTATACAAATAGGTGAAATAATTATTATTGCATATGCACTTAACATATATTTTTTTCCTAAATACCACGGTATCATTTTAAGTGAAATAGAAGATAATCCAAACATCATAGGAATTGCTAAAAACATTGCAAACTTTATTGTTTTTGTAATATATTTTTGTATTTCTTTATCATTACCGTTAGAATACAAATTTGCAAATCTAGGCATCATGACAGTACCCAATGCTAATATTATAGCTAATGGAATATTAATTATTTTTTCTGCATATGAATAATATGCAACTTGAGCAGATGAATGAGTTATATTTTTTAACATTATTTTGTCAAATTGAAGATATAATACAGTAGCTACTTGTGGTATAAATAATTTAATCGAAGGCATTATATGTAAAAAAGTTCCTTTAATTTTTATATTCGAAAATGAAACATATTTTTTTAATAAAGGAAAAATACTGATAACTGTAAATAACGTAACAAAAGCAAATATTGCAAAATAAATCCATAAGTCTTCATCGCTTTTTACAAATATGAATATTCCAAAAACAGTTAATAATTTAGCAATAAAATTTCTAAATGATACTATTCCTAATTCCTCGAACCCTATAAAAACCCACGATACATCTATAAACTGTGAAATAATTAATGCATATTGAATGAGAAAATAAATTCTATTATTTGAAAAAAAAGAAAAAGGTAAATAAAAAATTGAAATCAATACTAACAAAATGATTCTCAATATAAATATTTGTGTAAATACTTCAGATACTTTTTCTTTATCATTTCTTACATATGCTATTTCTCTATATCCATAACTATGCAATCCAATCATACCAAATGTAGTTATAACACTAATAATTGAATTAATATAATCATATACTCCTAAAGAGCTTACTGATAAAACTCTTGTTAAATAAGGTGCAGTTATTAAAGGAACAATTACTAAAAAAATTTGATATAAAACATTATAAATATAATTTTTTATTAATTTATTCACACAATTCACCCTTCCTATTTAATTTATTTAAAAAATAATATGGCAATACACAAAATACTAACATCCAAAAATTACTAGGAGTATAGCCTCTAATGACAAATTGTAATATTGTTCCAATGATTGTAGAATATTTCATAAGATCTATACAAGTATTAGCATTATATCTATATTTTCTTTGAATGTTTTTTAAGTATATTGCAAAAATAGACATAAAAAAACCTACACCGAAAACACCAAATTCATAATAATACTCTCCTATTCCAGGATATGCACTCCCACCTAATACAGCTTGTTTTCCAATACCTAATCTTTGTGCTTCAGTTCCTGGATTTCCAGGCTTATTCTTCCATATTGCACGAGGAATAAACATAATAAGAGTATAAACAAATATTTGCTTTCCAAAAAGATATCCAGTTAAATTAGGTACTGCCTTAATAAGACCATAATATGTTTTGTAAATTCTAAAATTATCCCAAACTGCTGCATCTATTGCATCTTGTATTGCTTTAAAATTCAAAATAGAAAAGTTCATGCCTGACCCTCCTCTAATTGATGTCCTAAATAATGTCATTAAAATTATAGGTATCATTGTAAAAATACCAATCATAAAAATTTGAGATAATTTAGGTTTTTTATTCTTTCTAATACAGTAATAACTTGCAAACATTATAATAATTTGCAATATAAAAAACCTAAAACCTCTTGCTACCTGTAACACAAACATCAATAAAAATGAAATTACCTTCACAAACTTTTTATCTTCATATTCGCAAATCATTAACGCATATGATGGTAATGCATATGAAAGCATTGAAATAGCGTTTATATCTCCAGTAGAAGCTGAATTATTACTTCCTCCCATCATTCCTAGTGTAAATATATATAGAATACTTATTCCATTTTTTTTCATTAAATACCAAATATTAGCCACTAAACATATTATATATCCAACGTATATGTATAATGTAATCCATTTATTTTTTTTTATATTTTTTATTTCAATATTTTTATTTACTTTATCATTTTCCCTATATTTAAAAGTATAAAAACTAAAAAAAGAAAAAGTAAAATATCCAAGGAATGCAATAAATGAGCCTTTTATTCCATAGGAAAATAAATCAATACCAAACCAATAATATTCTTTTTGTACTAAATCATACATTGGTGTTATAAAAAACATGGTAATATAAATAAGTGATACAATATTAAATGGTGAAAAAATATCAAATTTATTTACATAATAGAATCTAAAATAAATTATCAAACATGATGTAAGCAAAAAAGAATTAACATAATAGTTAAGTAAATACTTTTGTTCTACCATTGTTGGAATGTAAAATACAATTATCATGAAAACAAAAGTTGTTATAAAACTTCCAATCATAAATCTTTTTATTTTCATATTTTATTCATCTCATCATTAGGTTTATTTATAATTTCTAAAGCCACATCACTTGCATTATAGCTATGGCATGCCAAATTGTATGAATATTCTTTTGCTTCTTTATACCACTCTTCATTCTTCAACAAAATCGAATCTAAAATATTATATAGCTCATCTCTTTTATCATAATTAAACACAAAACCATTTTTATCTTCTTTTACAACTTCAGGATAGTTTCCAACATGATTTGATACTAATAATGGTAATCCAGACCACAATGCTTCTATACATGTAAGTGGATTAGGATCTGAAAGCGAAGGCATTAAAAAAAAGTCAACAACACAATACAATTGTGCAACCTCTTCTTGACTTAAATAATTTAATATACTAACGTCTATGTTACTATTTTTAGAAATTCTCTCTATATCATTTCTTAATTCACCGTCTCCAGCCAATAAAAATTGAAACTTGTTTTTTTTATCATAATTTTTAATACATTTTAAAAATAGATCAATTCCCTTTACAGTCGTTAATCTTGCAGGACAAAAAAAAGTAATTTTTTCTTTAGAAATATTATAATATTCTGATATTTTTTCTCTTTGCATATTACTAATTTTATGATAGTCAAACACTTCATTATTGACTAAATTAGGAACAAATATCTTTTTAAAGTTTTTACTAGCATATTTTTCAATAAAATCTAATGATAATTTACCAGCATACCAAAAACCATCAAATTTTTTATAAATATAATTTCTAATAAATTCTCTTACTATATTCTTTAATTTTGAATTATTTTTTTCTTCATATAAATGTGATTCACTCCAAAAAAAAGTCTCATAATTTAATTTTTTGCTCATATTTAATATTGTGTTAACTCCGGGACATAAATAACTTCCCGCACAGATCACATGAGTAGGATTTAATGTATTTATTACATCCTTTAAGTTTGGATTATAATGTATATAAATATCACCAAAAGTATAACTTTTATTTTCTAACAATATCGTATAATTTGTTTTTAAATCATCGTATTTCCAATTTCTGTTTGGTTCTGTTTCTGTCATCACCAATACATTAAAGGAAATATTGTTTTCTTCACATTTTTTGCTTAATTCATCAAAAAAATATTTCCTATATGGTGTTAAAATATTAGTGTATAGTACTATTCTCATTTTATTACCTTACATAAAACTTTAAGATATTTTCTAGCCATATTATACGCATCAACATCTAAAATTTTAATTTCCTTTCTATAATTAAAAACTAAATTTCTATAATTTGCCTTATCCGTTATATTATCTTTATGTGCACTTTCGGGACTTCCACCTGTATTAAAAGTAACAACAGGTGTCCCACATGCTATTGCTTCTAAATTAGTAGTTGGATAATTATCTTCTAAAGTAGGATTAAAATAAACATCTGCTGTACTATACCATTTAACTAATTCCTGAACATTCTCTGTTCTAGAAATACCTATAATGTTATTAGGTAGCTGTTCTATTTGTTTTTTATTTAATCCTATTAATACGATTTGATACTGATCATCTAATTCTTTAGATAATTCTATAAAAGTATCTAATCCTTTTCTTTTATCCCATACTGATGCTACACCTAATATTACTTTCTTATCTTCTATTCCATATTGTTGTTTAATATTAGATGGCATTGGTTTAAATAAATTTGTATCAACACCATTATTAATTACTTCTATTGGATGATCTTTTAAATATGATTTTCCTACTTCATCTTTTAACCATTTACTAGGAGTAACTAAAATCATATTTTCAACATTACTAAATATTTCTTTTTTCTTATTAAAATTTCTTTTAATATTAGAAAATAAAGTTTGAGGATATTCCATTTTATTTGGACACTTCCCATTACAACAAGTTTGCCATTTATCACATTTAGCATATGTATAATAAGCACAATGACCTGTAAATGCCCAACAATCATGTAATGTCCAAATCTTTTTAATTTCAGGATGTTGTTTTAAGTAATTAAAAAGAATTTCAATATTTACATAATATCCATGGATATTATGTAAATGTATAACATTAGGTTTAAATTCTTCTATTTGTTTGATAAAAGTTTTGGTAGCTTTTTTACTACCAAATCCACTAGCATCAAACAATCTTGCTTTTAATACATGTAAATAGATATCTAATTGATTACCTATTTTAATTGTATTAAATCCTTCAGGTGCATCTCCTCTACCATAAGCAATACAACATGTATGTCCTGCTTCTTCGGCTGCTTTATATAAATTCTTACATATAGTTCCTGTTGATCCATTACATACAGAATTGATAAATAATATCCTAGACATTATTTATCCCAACCTTCTAATTCTTCTCTTACTAGTTTTACTTCTAATAACTTATTCTTAACTGCTTCAATATCCATAAGTTTAGTATTATTAGAATTAAATTGTGTAAGCTTAGAAGTTTCCATACCTTCTGAAAAATACTTATCATAATTTAAATCTCTCTTATCAGCTGGTACTCTATAGAAATCTCCCATATCTATCGCATGTGCACACTCTTCATCAGTAAGTAATGTTTCATACATCTTTTCACCATGTCTGATACCAATCACCTTGATATCATTTTCAGCATGGAACAATTGTTGTACTGCTTTAGCAAGTACTTCAATTGTACATGCTGGTGCTTTTTGGACAAAGATATCTCCACTTTCACCATGTTCAAAAGCAAACAATACTAAATCAACAGCTTCTTCTAAAGTCATTACAAATCTAGTCATACTAGGTTCAGTAACAGTTAAATCATTACCTTCTTTAATTTGGTTAATAAAAAGAGGTACTACTGAACCTCTTGAAGCTAATACATTTCCATATCTTGTACACATAATACTTGTTTTATCTGGATCAACTGTTCTACTTTTCGCAACAATCACTTTTTCCATCATTGCTTTACTTGTACCCATGGCATTAACTGGATAAGCAGCTTTATCTGTTGATAAACAAACTACTCTTTTAACTCCACATTCAATAGCAGCAGTTAAAACATTTTCTGTTCCTAATACATTTGTTTTAACTGCTTCTACTGGAAAGAATTCACAACTAGGTACTTGTTTTAAAGCTGCTGCATGGAAAATATAATCTACTCCATGCATAGCATTTTTAATACTGTTGATGTCTCTTACATCACCAATATAAAATTTAAGTTTAGAAAAAGTATCAGGATATTTTGCCTGATACTCATGTCTCATGTTATCTTGTTTTAATTCATCTCTACTAAATACTCTTATTTCCTTGATATCTGTTTCTAAGAAACGATTTAATACTGCATTACCGAAAGAACCTGTTCCTCCGGTAATGAGTAATGTTTTTCCTTTAAATAAACTCATAATAATTCTCCCATTTTCTTTTCTATTTGATCTACGTATTTTTCAATTGTAAAGTGATTCAAAAAATAGTCCCTACTATTTTTTGAATATTCTTCTAATTGATTTTCTTGATTTAACATTTTTAATATAATCTGACTTAATGCTTCATCATCTCCAGCAGGACAAGTCATTCCTGCTTTAGCATCATGTATGATTTGAGCTGTAGCACCATCTATACTTCCTATAATGCCTCTTCCTGCCGACATGTAAGTTTGTAGTTTTGATGGAATTGTTTTTCCTACTGTACTTCCTTTTTCTAAAGATAATAAAAATAATGATGCTTGATTATAATAAGGAATAAGTTCTTCTACTTTTTTTCTTCCTGTAAATACAAAAGCATCATTTAAATGATTTCCATTTACTTTGTTTTTAAATTCATCTAAATATGATCCACTACCAATAATTGTAATCATTAATTGTTTTAACTTTTCTTTTGGTAATCTTGTTACTGCATTTACTAAACAATCAAAATCTTGCACTTTTCCAATATTTCCAGCAAAAACAATATTAAGTTTTTCTTGTTGCTTGTAAGGTTCAACCTCTAAAAACATCTTTTCACCATGTTGATAAACAACATTTAAACGATCTTGTTTGACTTGATTAATATTTGATAAGTAATCTAAAAAAGCTGGTGATGTTGCTGAAATAAAATCACACTTTTGATAAATAGAATTTGATATCTTTAACATTAATTTATATATTGGATTATTTTCACTTAGTTTTAATGCTTTTAAAGATTCAGGCCATAAGTCTAAACAATAAACATAAACCTTTTTATTATATTTTTTCTTATAATATAAGGCAGGTTTAATCATTAAAACTGGTGAAAGTTGATATACAAAAACAATATCAAATTCTTTGTGTAAATTCTTTATTGATTTTTTAGCAACTCTAGGATAACTTAAATAATTTCTAATTAAAGAAATTGGGTTATGTCCTCTTAAAACAATATCTGTTCTTATTACTTCAACACCATTTAAAATTTGTTGATTAGGAAAACCTTCTATTAAATCACCATCTGGATAATTAGGTTGTCCTGTTATAACAGTCACCTCATGCCCTCTTTTAACTAATTCCTCACATATTTCATGTATTTTAAAAGGTTCTGGATAATAATATTGAGAAATCACTAATACTTTCATGCTTCATGATCTCCATTCATACTTCCAGTTCCTCCTTCTACAACCCCATCATGTTTTAAAACAGATGTAATTGTTCCAAAGAAACATTTTAAATCAAATAAAAAAGAGATACGTTCTACGTATTCTCCATCTAACTTAGCTTTTACAGGTATTTCTAATTCATCTCTACCATTGATTTGTGCCCATCCTGTAAGACCTGGTCTTACATCATTAGCATGATATTTATCTCTTTCTGCTATTAAATCATCTTGATTCCATAATGCAGGTCTTGGTCCTATAACTGCCATTTCTCCTTTTAATATATTGAGTATCTGTGGTAATTCATCTAATGATGTCTTTCTTAAGAATTTACCTGATTTTGTAATATATTGATCTGGATTTGATAACATATGTGTAGGCATATCTTTTGGTGTATCTACATACATTGTTCTAAATTTATAGATATTAAAATATGACTTATTGATTCCAATTCTTTTTTGTTTAAAAAGAATTGGTCCTTTACTGTCTAATTTAATCCAGATACATAATATTAAAAAGATTGGACTTAATACAATTAATCCCCCTAACGCTAGTATGAAATCAATGATTCTTTTAATACTTTTTTTATACATTATATAACCACCTCTCCATCTTTAATATCACTACCTTCCTCTATTTCTTTACCAAAGGTAATTGTACAATTACTGCCAATTCTTGTAAGTTCATTAATAACGACATTAGGTCTAATCACTGTATTTGAATAAATCAAACAATCATCATGAATAATAGCATCATGATTAATTGTTGCATTTGGTTCTATGACAGCATGAGGAAAGATGACACTTCCTTCTTTTATTGATGCATATTTTGAGACTGTTGCTTGTTTACTTATAAGGGTTATAACGTTATAACCTATTTCTTTTGCTTGTAAGCAGAGTTGTTTTCTAAAAGCATTATTTCCAACAGCAATAAATACATTATTATATTGTGGAAATAATGTTTTCATTTCTTCTATTTTACCAATGACTTTACAATCATTGACTATTTGTCCTACTAACCCATCATCTAAAAATACGATTTCATCATATTTTTCTCTGGCAATATCTAAGCAACATCTACCATGTCCTCCAGCACCAACAATTATCAGTTTATCCAATTTATCCCCTCCAAAATAAAAAAAGAATATAGTTTACCTATCTAATAAGTATTTATATTAGACTAGGTGTTCTATATTCCAACATGTGATATAGGTGGTTAGCCTCGACGCTATATCTCTTTGTCTTGCATTTCAATTCCTGCTTTTATTCTTCTATTTAGAAATTCGATATTAAGTATTGCAAAATGTTCTCTTTTATTAACTGATATAATATGTTCTTGTAGTTGTTTTAAAGGACCTTCTATAATAATTGTTTTATTTGTTCGTTTATATCCTTTAGACATCTTTAATATATATTGTTCATTTAATAAAAGCTTTAATAAATGTATTTCATCTTTTGTAAGAGCTGAAACATCATCTTTCTTTAATTCTCTAATAACACCATTCTTTTCTTCTTTCATTAACAACAAAAATGTATCAAACTCTATTTGATTCATTTTTGTTTTAATGAAGATGTATCCAGGAAATAGAGGTTTTAAAACAAGTTCATTCGTTGAATGAAGATGTTTTTCTATTTGTGGTATAAAAGCTTCTATTCCTTCTTTTTGATTAAATCTTTGACATAAGTTTTCTATCTTATAACTTTGACAATAAAGTACATAACAATTCATTATTTATATCTCTTTAAAGCACGATGTTTTAAACAATTAAAGATACTTGTATAATCTTTACATTCTTTCATATGATCTAATAAACAATAATCTGTTTCTTCTACAACACTTTCTATCTCTTGAATTGCTAAATCTAACATATCTGCTAATAGCTCATGTTGCTTTTCCATCATATCTTTCTTTTCTTGATCCATAGGATCATCCATACTTGTAAATACAGCCATTAGATTACCCCTTTTTATCTATTTTAACTATTGAAACAAAAGCAGAAGTTTCAATATTCTATAGATACAAATAAATACGTAGATTGAACTAATCTACGGCTTTGAATATAACACAAATACCCTTGAAAATAAACATAATAATCCTTTTTTCTACATTTTTTTCACTTAAAAAAATGTTTTTAAAAAAAGCAATGTTGTTCAGTCGAAAATAATGCAGTTTGGTTGTTTTTATATAAGAAATATAAACATAACTATTTTTTATTTTAAGTTTGATTTTTTTAATATTTATTAATTAATAATAATACCTATTGCAAAATTCACAGATTAGTTCATTCTGTGTATATTATTCAAAATAAAAATAGGTGGAAGTAAGCTATTATAAAGGCAAACTTACCACCTATTTTATTTAAATTTTAATGAAGTAACTTTATAACATCTTCTTCACTATTAATATTAAAAATATTAACTGTTAACTCATCTAATTGTTCAATGCTTGTATTTGATAATTGTTCTTCTAAACTTCTTGATATACTTCCTAGTTTTACTTTTAGAAGCGTTTCTAAAGTACTTAGTTTTCCTGTTTCAATTCCTTCTGTTCTTCCTTCATTTTTGAATCTATTAAATAATCTATCCATTTCTACACACATTCTTACTTCATTTCCTTCTGTTATTTTGGTATGTGTAAATATTGCTGCTATGATTAAACTTTCTTTGAGTACAACGATCTCTTGTATCAATGCTTTATAATTTCCTTCATACATTGCTTTTGTCAACATCACAATTTCTCTTGGCTTTCTACAACTGATTTTTCTTTCATTCAATAACTTGATATCTACGACCAGTATTTTCTAATCAATTTATAAATTGATCTAATCTTTTTGGTACACTCATCATTTCTTTTATCCTTCTAGGTTTTTTCCACTTATCTGGTCCTGTATATAAAGTCATTGTCCCTACACCATTTAACTTACTTCCTTTTTTCATTTGGTTCATATACGTCAAGAAATCATAATTGCCTACTCTTAATACCATTTGATCATCTACTCTACTTTGATGTTCGATTCCTAATATACATTCTACTCTATCAATCGTTGCCTTTTTTACGATATCTCTTCTTCTTTTAATATCTTGATGATCTATTAATACCGATTGATCATTTTCATAAGAGACTAACGTTTTATAAGCTATGACTTCTTCTCCATCAAAGAACACTAGAAGCAAATACTTCATTATCTCTAAGCAGTGTTCTAGCTGCTGTATCACATGTCATCCCACTATGAATCATATTATTCCTCTTTCCTTTTTTATTTATTTTTACTACACTTGATTTATAACATACTTCATCTATCTTTTTGTCTCAAAAGTTATTTACAAAAAAATAGGTTCATTTTGAACCCACTTTTTCAAGTTTTGTTTAGCTTGTTTCATACGTGTTTTACATTCATACATATTTTTATCTGCTTGATTCAATAATACTTTTAAATTAGCTTCTTGATAATTAATAGAAAGTGCATATCCATAAGCAAATTCAATATATATTTGTTTACTAAATTCATTATAACGATTTGCTTCATCTTGAACCTTTTTAATAATAGATTTCACTTCATCTTCACTTACATCATTTAATAAAGCAATAAACTCATCTCCACCATATCTTCCTACAAAATACTTTTCTGGAATAGATGTTCTTATAATATGAGCAAAATTCATAATAAGTGTATCTCCAGCAATATGACCTAATGTATCATTTACTTCTTTTAAATCATTTAAATCAAAAATAATCATTGCTATTGGATTTTCAAATTGATGATATTCTATTAAAAGTTCTTCCACACGACTTCTGTTTGGAAGTCCTGTATGTAAATCAATATAAGCTAACTTATTAAGTTCTTTATTCTTTTTCATGAGAACAACCGCAGAAATAGACTCTCTGATAATAATACAAATTATTAATGTACAAGTAACAATAAGTCCTTTTTCAATCATATCAAGTTGAGAAGCACAATATTGAGAATACTCTTCAGCAGCATCTACTGTTTCATCAGCAAGATAAAAATAATTCTCACTCATTTCAATAATATTTGTATTTTCATAACCGTCTTCTCTTACTTTTTGAATTTCTTCTTTTAAAGAAATCCATGATTTATTCAATTCAACTAATTTCTTTTGATATTTTTGATCATTTAACTTTGTGAGTTGATATTTTCCTCCGCCATCCATCAAACCATCAAAAATATTATCTAAATACCTTATTAAACTATTATTCTTATTACCTGATATTTCTAACTTAATTTCTCTTTGTGTCGCTCCTCGAATAATGCCTGCATAGTTAATAACTCTTGCATTTCCTTGTATCTTATTAACATCATTCATCATAAAAATAGTCAAAATTACTAAAATTATAATTAAAAAACCTTGTAAAAATCTTTCAATCATTTTATTTTTACTTCGTTTTAACTTCATCCAGTTCATCTCTTCTCTTAAACAATTTTATCTTGTCTATTTACATCATACATTCTTTTAGTTTATCAGGTATAGCTTCTATTAGATAAGTAACAATATCTTCTTTAGAAATAGGCATATCATTTAAAACCCATTCTACAGTCATATCTACAGAACCTCTACAATACATTTTAAGTAAAAAATCTATATCAGAAGATAATGTTTTTCCTGTATTTTTATGTATATATTCTTTATAAAAATCATAAATACAACAAAAATCATAATGAATAAGATTATTATAATCATTAGATTTAAAAGCTTCTTTGAAGAATGGATGTTCTTGTTCAATAAAAGCAAACTTTAAATTTAAGGCTTCTTGTAAAGTACCACCTTGATTCATTTCTTCAAATGATTTTAAAACTAATTTTTCAAAATACCAATTAACTAAATCATATTTATCTTGAAAATGTCGATAAAATGTTTGTCTGGTTTTTCCTGCTGTTGAAACAATATCTGTTACAGTAATTTTATCTAAAGGCTGTTTTTTTATTAAGCTTTTGATTGCTTTAGCAAACAAAAATAAAGTTTCTTCGTTTTTCATAATAGACCTCTATAATAAATAATCATATTTTTCTATTTCATCAGTTTGTGCTAAAACAAGGAAAGTATCATTTAATTCTATTTCTAAATTAGGATCTACAGGAACTTCTAACTTATGTGTATGAGGATTTCGTTTACCTAAAACATTGATACTATAAAGTTTTCTTAAATCTAGTTGTGATAATGTTTTTCCTACCCATGCTTGAGGTACTTTCATTTCAACAATACAATTTTCTTCATCTAATTCAATTAAATCTTTAATATTTTTTCGAAGTAATGTTCTTGCTACTTTTTCTCCCATTTCTTTTTCAGGACGGACAACATAATCAGCACCTATTTTTTCTAAAACAACTTTAAAACGTTTGTTTTTAGCTTTAACAATAACATAAGGTACTCCCAGTTCTTTTAGATTCATTGTAGCTAAAATACTATCTTCTAATCGATCTCCAATAGCAACAATTCCTACATCCATATCATCTAATCCTAAATCTGATAAAAATTGAAAATCTGTGACATCACCAATAACTGCTTTTGTCGCAAAATCTGCCACTCTTTGTACATTTTCAGGATTTTTATCAATTGCAATGACTTCTCTACCATATTGAGAAAGTGTCTTTACAAGTGTAGAGCCAAAAATTCCAAGCCCTAATACAACAAATTGTTTTTCCATCTCATTATCCTATTAAGATATGTTCTTTTATATAGTTCACATCTTTTCCTTTCTTAGCGTTATATTTTCTTACAAAAATCAAAACCATAGTAATAGGACCAATACGTCCTATATACATCAAAATAATTATAACAATTTTTCCAACAAATGTCAGTGTTGGTGTAAGACCCGCTGTTAATCCTACTGTCGCAAAAGCAGAAAAAACTTCAAAAAGTAGATCAATAAAATCTGCCTGCTCACTTATTGATAAAATAAATAAACCTGTTAAAGCAATCGCAAAACTAATCAACATAATTGTTAATGCTCTTTTAACAATTTGATCATCAATTGTTCTTTTAAAAACATGAATATTTTCATCACCGCGCATTAATGCACGGACGTATAACAATCCAATAACAAAAGTTACCGTTTTAACACCACCAGCAGTTCCTGCAGGAGAACCACCGATAAACATAATAATAGACATAAAAAACTTCGTTGCTTGATGTAAAGAAGCCATATCTACTGTCGCAAATCCAGCTGTTCTAAGTGTTACTGATTGAAAAAAACTTGCGAGTATCTTTTGTGAAAATGGTAAAGATTTTAATGTTAGCGGATTTTGAAATTCTAATATGAAAATAACGGTCATTCCTCCAAAAACTAAAACAAATGTAGAAATCAATGCAATCTTTGTATGTAAAGATAAAGATTCTAAATACCTTTTCATTTTAAAATACTTAAAATGTTCTCTATAATGAATCAAAGATAAACGTAAATCGATCCACACAACAAAACCTAAACCACCAGCAATAATCAAACCACAAATAACTAAATTGATCCAAACATTGCCTACATAAGGAACCATTGAATTATTTCCTAAAATATCAAATCCAGCATTACAAAATGCTGAAATTGCATGAAATAAACTATAATAAATTCCTTTAAGGATTCCAAATTGTGGAATAAAAACAAAAGCAAGACAAATTGCTCCAATAAGTTCAAAACAAACTGTATATTTAATAACTCTTTTAATATAAATACCTGTTTCATTTAATGAATTTCTATTTAAAGCTTCCTGCATGACAATCTTATTAGCGTAGGTTAGTTTTCTTTTTAAAAGAACAAAGAACATCGACATCAGTGTTAAAAATCCTAACCCACCTATTTGAATCAATAAAATAATGACTATTTGTCCAAAAAGCGTATATTCACTAGCTGTTACATGAGTCACTAAGCCTGTTACACAGGTTGCTGAAGTTGCAACAAATAGATGATCTAAATAGCTACTTGTTGAATGAATGGTATGACTCATTGGTAAACTTAATAAAATCGATCCTATTAAAATAACCGCAAAAAAGCTAAAGCCAATTCTTCTAACTGCTGATATACCTAGTTTTTTATATTGTTTATGAAGTGTTTTTCTTTGCATATTTTCCCCTCAGTTCTATTAAAAAAAGACATGTTTCCATGCCAATTTAAAACAAATGATAATAAGCCAAGTTCTGTATTAGATAATCATTTATCTACGTTTACACGTCCTCTATCCCGTTCAATTCCGTTTTAAAGGTTCCCCTACCAAATTTGGGTTTCTGCCTTGCGGAGCTTTCCTCTTTTCAGCCATAGTTTCCTATGGAATTGTCTCTGTGGAGCCATTTATGAAGTTCTACCATAGTTGCCCTTAGGTTTTCCTTCTGTCGTTAGTTTACACTACCCTCACTTATTGATTCGTGAGGCACAAACACTACAATCATCGCAGATTGTGGCAGCCTGGACTTTCCTCTACTTCAATGAAGCAGCGATTATCTGTCATTTGTTATTTATTTTGAAATACTGCTTTTTCTAATAATGATAATCTTTTTAAGATATCTACATTGGAAGAAACATTATCTTCTAATGCTCTTAAGTTATCATCTTGTAAAGCTTTTTCTCTTTCTAATCGAGCTATCATAGCTTTTTGATCAGCAAGACGTCTTTCAAGCTGTTCTATTCTATCATAAGAATTATTCAATAGTCCAGCAAAAGCTTCATAATCTTTTACAACTTGATCCAAGAAGTGATCAACCTCATCCGCATTGTACCCTTTAAAATCAACTTTAAATTCTTTACTGACAATTTTTTTTGGACTTAATACGACTTTATATTCCATGCTTTTCAACTCCTTTACCTCATTGTACCAATTTATTTCCTTTTTTCAAGATAAAATATGATTTCTTATCAAAGAGTTGTTATCACAAAAAAAATATGTGTTATAATACCCATATATATGCAAATAAAAAGGAGTTTCTATGGTTAATTATCCAAATAAGAAAAAAAATAATCATTATACATCTATGATTGAAGGTAAACATAATACTGCTCACCGTGGAATGAACTTAGAAGAAGATATTAACTTAACAAATGAATATTATTTATCACATGATATTGCAGTTATTCATAAAAAACCTACCCCTATTCAAATTGTCAAGGTTTCTTATCCAGAAAGAAGTTCAGCAAAAATAGTAGAAGCTTATTTTAGAACCCCTTCAACAACAGATTATAATGGTATTTATAAAGGAAAATATATTGATTTTGAAGCAAAAGAAACAAAAACATTATCTTTTCCCTTTACGAACATTTCTTTACATCAAATTAATCATCTCGATAAAGTCATTCATCATGGAGGAATTGCTTTTTTAATTATCGCCTTTACAAAAGTGAATGAAGTTTATCTCTTAGATGCTTCTTTTATGGTAGAAGCATATAGAAAAAACGATCGTAAATCCCTTCGTTATGAAACAATAAAAGAAAAAGGTCATTTGATAAGGCAAGGATTTCTTCCTCGTCTTCATTATTTAGAAATTATTGATCAATATTATTGTGAGGTATTTAAATGAAAAGACAAACAAAAAAATTAAATTCAAAAAAAATCATTCAAGTAGTAACAATGCTTATTCTTTGTTTAATCTTAGTTTTTGCATGTATATTTGGTTATAGTGTATATAAGGATACAGCTACTTTTGATTCTAAAAAACTGTTATCCTCTGGAGCAAGTGTCATGTATGACAGTAATGGTGATATTATGTACACTTATGGTAGTCAAGAAAACGGTACACGAAAAAATGTGACCTATGATGACTTACCACAAGTTTTAGTAGATGCCATTGTAGCTGCTGAAGATTCTCGTTTCTTTGAACATAATGGTTTTGATTTACCACGTATTGTTAAAGCGGCATTATCTAACTTAAAAGCGGGAGATATTACAGGTGGTGGTTCTACCATTACTCAACAGTTAATCAAGAAAACATATTTCCCTGATGCTCAAAGAACTTACTCACGTAAATTTAGTGAAATTATTCTTGCTATTCAAGCAGATAAAGCTTTAAGTAAAGAAGAAATCTTAACTCTTTATTTAAATAAGATTTATTTTGGTAGAGGTACAAGCTCAATTGGGATTGCTGCTGCTACAAAATATTATTTTAATAAGGATGTAAGTGAATTAACACTTCCAGAAGCAGCCATGCTTGCAGGTAGCTTAAATTCACCTTATAACTATGATCCTTATTATTGTTTAAATAACGCTACAAAAAGACGTAATACTATTTTAAAACTCATGGTTAAACATGGTTATATTACTCAAAGTGAATATGACGAAGCAGTTAATACAAAGATTGAAAATACACTTTGTGCTTCACCTACAACCAATAATAACACACTTGCTGCTTATGTTGATATGGTAACAGCTGAAGTTAAAAAAAGAACAAAACTTGATCCTTTAAAAACCCAAATGAATATCTATACTTATTGTGATGTTGATACTCAAACACTTGCGAGTGCTTTAGGTAATGGTGAAAAATATAGTTATAGTGATGAAGATATGCGCATGGGTGGTGCCGTCCAATCAAGTCAAGATGGTCGTATCGTCGCTGTCATTGGTGGACGTAATTATAATTTTGGAAATTATAGCTACGCAACAAGTAAGCAACAACCCGGTTCTTCTGTAAAACCGTTTTTAGATTATGGTTTAGCTTTTGAAAACTTAGATTGGTGTACTGGTAAAACATTAGAGGATACACCTTATTCTAAAGGTAAATTTACTCCTAAAAACTGGGATGGACAATTCCATGGAACTGTTACACTTACAAGTGCTCTAGAAAATTCTTGGAATATCCCAGCCATTAAAACTTATGAAGAAGTGACTAAAGAAATTGGCAAATCAGGCGTTACTTCCGCAATGGAATCAATTGGTATTGATATGTCTAGTGAAAGTAATGTAACCAATTTATCTTATGCTATTGGTGGATGGAATAAAGGAATTTCTCCAGTTGAAATGGCAAGTGCCTATGCCACTATTTCTAATAATGGTTTATATACTGAAAGTCATACAATCAATTATATTGAAGTTGTTCAAACTGGTGAAAGATATGAGATTGATAAAGAAATTCAAAACAATGCTAAACAAAGTGACTATTCAAAAGCGAGTGCTTATATGGTAAGACAAGTGATGTTAGATTATACTAAAAATGGTAGTGGTAACTATGCATACTTATCTGGTCTTTCTAATGTCGGTGCTAAAACAGGTACTTCTAACTGGGGCAGCAGTGCTAAAAAAGGCATGGCTGGTAAGAGTCGTGATTTATGGATGACTGCTTATACTTCTAATTATATTTGTTCTGTATGGATGGGATTTGGTCAAGAAGGTATTGAAAAAGGAAAAACAACCAGTCGTTATAAAGCTTATCCTGGTAAAGTAGTACAAACTTTATTAAAGCATCTACAAAGTAAAAAAGGAGATAAATCATATCCTTCACAACCTTCTACTGTTGTAAAAGATGGAGATGATTATTATAAAAAAGGAACTAAGCATGAAGGACATGCTGCAATAAGCGAAGAAACAACTGAAGAAACACAAACAGAAGAAAATCAAACCAATACAAATGAAAATCAATCTTCTGAAACTAATAACAATTCAAATAATCAAAACAACAATTCAAATACAAATACTGAAAATAATGGTTCTTCTAATAATGGAACCTCAACAGATAATAGTGGTACTTCTAGTGGTACTACTGGAGGTAATACAAGCGGTGGTTCTTCTGGTGGTAATAGCAGTAGCTCAAGTGGTGAAAGTAGTCAACCAAATCCAAATACGAATCAATAAAAGTCAACAATGTTGGCTTTTATTTTTGGCTAAAATTTGCTTTTAATATACAAAATAAGGTATACTTGTATAAGAAAAATATGGAGGTATCTTATGTCTTCGAAAAAAAATAAAACTCAAAAGAAAATAAATAAAAAGAAAGTATTTATCGCTCTTACTATATGTATCTTAGTTGCTTTAATTGGTGGTGTGAGTGTTCTAGCCTATGGTGTCTATAAAGATACAGAAACCTTTGATGCAAAGAAACTTTTATCATCCGGTGCAAGTGTGATGTACGATGATCAAGGACAAGTTCTTTATACTTATGGTAGTGAAGAAAATGGAACAAGAGAAAATATCACCTATGAAGATCTTCCACAAGTTCTTGTTGATGCTGTTGTTGCTGCTGAAGATTCTCGTTTCTTTGAACATAATGGTTTTGACTTACCACGTATTGCTAAAGCAGCTATGTCTAATTTAGTAGCCGGAGGTATTAGAGGTGGAGGTTCTACAATCACCCAACAATTGATTAAAAAAACTTACTTCCCTAATGCTGAAAAAACATATACGAGAAAGTTTAGTGAAATTATTCTTGCTATCCAAGCGGATAAAGCTTTAAGTAAAGAGGAAATTTTAACACTTTATTTAAATAAGATCTATTTTGGTAGAAGTACACGTTCAATTGGTATTTCTTCTGCTTCTCGTTATTATTTTGATAAAGATGTTAGTGAATTGACCCTACCAGAAGCAGCTATGCTTGCAGGAAGTTTAAATTCACCATACAACTATGATCCTTATTATTGTTTAAATAACGCTACGGAAAGACGTAATACAATTTTAAATCTTATGGTGAAGCATGGTTATATCACTCAAAAAGAATGTGATGACGCCAAAAATGTGAAGGTTGAAAACATGTTATGCTCATCTAAAATTACAAACAGTTCCGTTAATGCAGCTTATGTAGATATCGTAACAGATGAAGTAAAGAAAAGAACAGGATTAGATCCTTTAAAAACACAAATGAATATCTATACATATTGTAATAGTGAAACCCAAGCACTTGCTGCTGCTATTGGTAATGGTGAAAAATATGATTATAGTGATGAAGATATGCGCATGGGTGGTGCTGTTCAATCAAGCCAAGATGGTCGTATTGTCGCTGTCATTGGTGGACGTAATTATAACTTTGGTAATTATAATTATGCTACACAAAAACAACAACCTGGTTCATCTGTTAAACCGTTCTTAGATTATGGTTTAGCTTTTGAAAATCTTGATTGGTCTACAGGACATTCTATTAATGATGATGATTACTATAATGGTAAATTTAAAAACTGGGATCGTCAGTTCCATGGCTTAGTAACAGTTGAAAATGCTTTAGAAAATTCATGGAATATACCAGCTATTAAAACATTTGATGAAGTTCAACAAAAAATTGGTAGTGATAAAATCCAAGAAGCGATGGAATCTATTGGTATTTCAATGAATAAAGAAAATATTGGTCTAGCAAGTGCCATTGGTGGTTGGTCTTATGGTATTTCCCCACTTGAAATGGCAGGAGCTTACGCTACTATTTCTAATAATGGTCTTTACACAGAAAGTCATACAATCAATTATGTAGAGGTTGTACAAACTGGAGAAACCTTTAATATCGATGAAGAAATCCAAAATAATGCAAAACAAAGTGCTTATTCAAAAGCAAGTGCTTTTATGGTAAGACAAGTCATGCTTGATTATACAAAAAATGGTAGTGGTAATTATGCTTACGTTTCTGGTATTAATAATGTCGGGGCTAAAACGGGAACATCTAACTGGTCAAGCAGTGCTAAAAATGGTATGGCTGGAAAAAGCCGTGATTTATGGATGTCAGCTTATACATCTGACTATATCTGTTCTGTATGGATGGGATTTGGTAAAGAAGGTATTGATAAAGGTAAAACAACGAGTCAATATAAAGCTTATCCTGGTAAAGTTGTTCAAACACTTTTAAATCATTTACAAAGTAAAGGAAGTCAAAAATCTTATCCTGATCAACCAGATGATGTTGAACAAGCAGCGATGGTCAAAGGTATTTATCCATATGTTTCACCAAGTGAAGGAATGAGCGAAGATATGATTATTCAAGCTTGGTTTAAAAAAGGAACTGCCCCTACTCAAAGCGTTGATAGTGATGTCTTTAATTTAGCTGAACTTTCTTCATTTGATGTAAGTTTAAGTGGTCAAAGTATTACCTTTAACTTTGCTCCATATAATCCTGAAAACGCCGTTACTGATGAAAATGCTAATGATGCAACGAAAACATTTGGTAAAGTTGTTTATACAGTTGTCGTTCAAGATCAAAATGGTCAAGAGCTTCATCGAGAAAACTTCTCTACTTCAAGTGGAACCCTAAACTATACAGTCAATCAAAATGTAAAAGTAATTGGTTTCTATAGTTATGAAAGAGCACCAGAACGTACATCTAATCAAATAGAAAAAGATTTATCTATTAATTTATCAACAGTAAATGTATCACTTTCTTGTGATAGTGGTCAAATAAATGATGGGACAACTATTTCATCAACCTCTATTCAAGCAACCATTTCAGTTCAAGGTCAAGGTCATAGTGTGACAATTGCTTTATATGATCAAAATGGAAATGTACTTTCATCTGTTAATCATCATAGCGCTACATTTTCTAATTTAAGTCATGGCCGTTCATATTCTATTAAATTCTTAGAATCTAATGGTTCAGCATCTGTTGAAAAAACCATTCATTTTACAGTATCTTAACGAAAAACCATTCATTTGTTTAAATGAATGGTTTTTATTTTAGATAATGTTATAATAAGATAGTGAGGAAAAAGAAAATGGCTATTGAAAATTATAAAACATATACAAAAAATATTCTAGAAATGATTTTTAATAATCAAGATATTGAACAATTACTACCCTATTTATCTAAAAATATCAAAGCTATGGGGTTAAATACAGAAGGTGTATTAACATATGATGATATTATTAATCATTTAAAGCCATACAAATCTAATCAATTTACATTCTTTATTGATGAATTTAATGCAAATATTATTTATCAAAATGATTCATTATGTGTAAGTGAAGGTAGTTTTATTCTTCATATGGAAGAATATCAATCAACAACTCAATACTTTTATAGTATTGTACTTAAAAATAATCAAATAGAACTTCTTCATACGTCTATAGGAAATAATACTTCCCATAAAAAAGAAACTTTTTCATTACCTTCTTGTTCTTTTAGATTAGATAAAAATCTTACCATTATAGATATCAACGATCATTTATTAAATCTACTTCTATATAATAATAAAGAAGAGTTTTTAAATGATGTTCAAAACCAATGGATTAATTGTATTCATAAAAATGATGTACACCATGTTATTGAAACTCTTTCAAAAGATGTCTCTTCTCTTGAAAAACATCAAATAGAATATCGCATTAGAAGAAAAGATCATACTTATTTATGGATTTATGATCAAGGACAATTTATTTTTAATTTACAAAAAGATGTACTTGCTCAAAGTTGTATTAGTGATATTACCTCTATTAAAAATAGAGAATTAGCTTCTTTAATTGAAAAAGAAAAATATCAAATGGCTTTAAAAGATAACTCTATCTCTATATTAGAATACCATATCCATGAAGATCGTATGATTATTGATATTTTAGATCAATCTAAAAAAAGAGTTTATAATCATTATTTAGATTACATTACTTCATCAAAATCTACTGTCTTTGATGAAGATAAACAAAAATTAGTTGATTTATTTACTCAAAAAACAAAAGGGCCAATTATTTTTAGAGAATATCAAAGAAATTCTAAAGATTATCATGTTAAATCTTTAGAAGCAACTACTATTTATAATTCAAATGATGAACCTGAAATTATTCTAGCTACTGCTTCAGATATTACGCATCATTGGCATGAACAAAATACTTTAAAACAAAGAGTTCAAAGAGATTCTTTAACACATTTATATAATTTAGAAACTGGTAAGTATATTATTAATGAATATATTAAACATCATCCTGCTCAAACAAATGCATTGATTGTTTTAGATATTGATCATTTTAAAGAAGTCAATGATACTTATGGTCATTTATCAGGAAATGAATTATTAATTTCTCTTGCTAAGTATTTATTGTTTTATGCAAATCAAGATGATATTGTAATTAGAAAGGGTGGAGATGAATTTGTTATCTTTATGAAAAACATTCAAAATAATTTAAATTATTTGTGTAAAGAATTAATGAATCATTTAGATGAAATTACTTTATCTCATCATCAACTCCATTTTTCTATGAGCATGGGTGTTTATGCATTTAATACACCATTAAATTTTGATGAAGCTTTTAAAGAAGCTGACAATGCTCTTTATCAATCAAAAAGAAATGGTAGAAGTCAATTTACCATTAAATATCAATCATAAGGGATGCATTTCCCTTTTTTTGTATTATAATATAAAAATATAAAGGGGGAATTTTATGTCATGTACAACATTATTAGTAGGAAAAAATGCATCCTATGACGGTTCTACAATGATTGCTAGAAATGATGATTCAGGAGCAGATGGTTTTACACCTAAAAAATTTATTGTCATTTCTTCAAAAGAACAAAAAAGAAAATATAAAACAGTTATTTCACATTTAGAAATTGATTTACCAGATCATCCTATGTCTTATACAGCAATGCCTAATGCGGTTAAAGGAAAAGGAATTTGGGCTGCCAGCGGTATTAATGAAGAAAATATTGCAATGACAGCAACAGAAACAATTACTTCAAATCCAAGAGTATTAGGGGCTGATCCATTAGTAGAATACGATGAAGCAAATCATATTCCAGGAGGAATTGGAGAAGAAGATATTGTTTATATTGTTTTACCATACATTCATAGTGCACGTGAAGGTGTTGAAAGATTAGGAAGTCTTTTAGAAAAATATGGAACTTATGAAATGAATGGAATTGCCTTTCAAGATCATGATGAAATTTGGTGGTTAGAAACAATTGGTGGACATCATTGGATAGCTAAAAAAGTTCCAGATGATCACTATGTAGCTATGCCTAATCAATTTGGTATTGATAATTTTGATTTAGAAGATGCACTTACTTCCAAGAAAAATCATATGTGTTCTTCAGATATGAAAGAATTCATAGAAAAATATCATCTAGATCTTTCTTTAAATTCTAAATTTAATGCTCGTGACACATTTGGAAGTCATGATGATTCTGATCATATTTACAATACACCACGTGCTTATGATATTGAAAGATATTTTAATCCACATACATTTAATCATCAACCATTTGATGATGATATTCCATGGTCACAAGTACCAGAAAAGAAAATTACAGTAGAAGATGTTAAATATGTTTTATCTTTACATTTCCAAGGAACTGATTTTGACCCTTATAAAACATATGGAGATTTATCAAAAAAAGGAATGTACCGTCCTATAGGAATTAATCGTAATGACTTTTTATCAGTTATTCAATTAAGGAATGATGTACCTAAGTCTTTCCAAGCAATTGAATGGATTGCCTATGCATCAAATGTCTTTAATGCATTGGTTCCTTTCTATGGAAGTATCAGTGAAACACCAGATTATTTATCTAATACAACAGATACTGTTTCTACAGATAATTTCTATTGGTCAAGTCGTTTAATTGCTGCTATGGCAGATGCTTCCTATAAGAAATCATCTATTCATATCGAACGTTATCAAAAAAATGTTATGGCTAAAGGGCATCACTTAATAAACACCTATGATGAACTTTTACAAAAAGAAAACGATTTAAACAAACAACTTCAACTTAAACATCAAGCCAATCAAGAAATAGCTGATATGTTAAAAGAAGAAACAAATAAAACAATTTCACTTGTTTTAAACGAATTAAGTCTTTCAATGAAAAATAAATTTGAACGTTCAGACGCATAAAAGAGGTTCATTCGAACCTCTTTTAACTCTTATTTATTTTCATAAACAGCAATAATTTCACCAATATATCTTTGATGATAATCTTTTTGTGGATACCATCTTTCATCTAAAGATGAATCAATAAATTGTTTAGGATCAATCATATCACTATAAATCTTTTTACATACAAAAACCATTTTACCTTGTTTAAAAGTTGGTTGATTTTCTACTTCCTCTATATCAAAAGAAACTTCAGCAATTTTATCGCCATCTCTACCAGATTTAGAACCTAAAACACCTAATTCCTTTTTATAACCATCAAATAGAGTAACAGTAAAATAATCTCCGGCATCTACAAATTCTTTCGTATATCTTTGAGGACGAATATAAACAGTCATTACATTTTTACCCCATAAATGTCCAAGTTGTCCCCAACTTGCTGTCATTGTATTAACAACTCCATCTTTTTTAGCTGAAATAAGTACCCAATGATTACTAATTTCATCAAAAGGATTAAACTTTAAATCTTGAATATTTACTTTTTCAAACATAGTATTACCCCCTAATATCCTAATTCTTCATTTATAACAAGCACCGTCATTCTACTTAACGGTTGCCTTGCAATCTTCACATAAGCACTACATATACGATCGTCACTTTGACAATCTACACATTTTCCAACTTGAACACATGGTGTGTTCTTATGTAAACGTAATGCATTGGCTGGACATGATATGTTTTTAATATGTTGAATAGCTGAATCTTCATCATCAAAAATCTTATTCATGCCAACAATCACAATCACTTTTTTAGGACCATAAATCATTGCTGCTACTCGATTTCCATTTCCATCAATATTATAAAGATTTCCATTTCTATCGATTGCATTTGAACTTGTTAAATAAACATCAGCGAGTAATGATTGATGAAAAACATCTTCAATTTCATCTCTAGAAAGCCCTTCTTGATAACGATCTAAAAAACGAACAGGTTTATTTCTTAAATAATTAATAACTCCTGTTTCAAATAAAGTCATTGAACCACCAACACCTACTGTTTGATCATCTTTAAGTAAAGAATCTAAATAATTTAATAATTCTTGTTTGTTATCTAAAAAAAGTAATTCAATATGATTTTGATTAAATGCTTTTTGCATTTTTTTATTTTTTATTTCTAATATTTTTTGAATATTTTGATCCATGCTTATTTTCTCACTTCTTTTATTTTATCTTTACACATATCATATAAATGACATTCTTTACAATTTGGATTTTGTGCTTTACAAAAATATCTACCAAAGAATATGAACTGATGATGTGCTTTATTCCATCTATCTCTAGGAATAGAACGACAAACCTTTCTTTCAACATCATTTACTGTATCATCTTTTTTAGCAAAGCCTAATCTTTTAGAAATCCGTTCAACGTGTGTATCTACAGCAAATGCAGGTTCATCAAAACCAACAGATAAAACAACATTCGTTGTTTTTCTACCTACTCCTGGTAAACTTTCTAATTCTTTTCTTGTTTTTGGCACTTCACCATTGTATTCTTCAAGTAAAACCTGTGCCATTTTCTTTAAATTTTTAGCTTTATTTCTATAAAGTCCAATTATTTTAATATCATTTTGTAGATCTTCCAAAGATGCTAAAGCAAAAGATTCAACAGTAGGATACTTTTTAAAAAGTGAAGCCGTCACTTGATTGACTTTTTTATCAGTTGTTTGTGCTGAAAGCATGACAGCTACTAAAAGTTCAAAGACATTTTGATGATTGAGTTCACAATGAGCATCAGGAAAGAGTTCTTCAAAGTAATCTAATACTTTGTTTGTTTTTTCTTTATTCATCTTCCCACCAATGATAATGACTTTCTTTTACTTTTCTTTCTTGTGGTTTTTCATCAATATATCTTTCTTTAACTCCATTTTGAGCCCAATTAATTAAAATACCTTCAATATATCTTAAAGTTAAAACTTGACTTTTAACAGCTTCTTTTAAAGCTTTTAAAATCATTTCTTCACTATAACCGCTTTGAACCCACTCTTTAATACTATCAAATTCCATCGGTGTTAATGGTCTACCAAATTGTTCTTCAAAAACATCAATCATATTCATTTTTTCTTCTACTGGAGCTTCTTTATTTTCTAAAAGTTTTTCTTCAAAATGATTTAAACATATCGCTCCATTTTTATTAAAAATCCATTTTTTCTTTAAAAGAGAATCTAAAATATGATCCATTTCATGAGGAGTAAGTGATGAATATTTTAATAATAATGAAGGTGTAATCATTTTTTTATGCAACGTAACAAAAGTATCAATCAATAGTAATATATGACATTCTTCATCTGTCAAAGAGAGTTCTTTCCCTCTTAAAAGTAATAATCTTTCTAAATTTATACATTCTAAATCTTTTAAATATTTAATCATATCTTTTTATAATTTATATGCTTTCAAAAATTCTCCATTATCTAAAGAATAAAACGCATATAATAAAGTATCCTTTCCTTTATAAGTTAAACAATAAACAAATTGATCATTTTCATATCCTATCTCTACTTTTGTTGGATTTACTTGATATTTTTGAACAAAAGCATTCTTCACTTCTTTTTTAGAAATAGTTTCTCCTTCAAAAGTATCTACCTTTTTTAATTTTTTATTACATACAACATACATTGTTTTCTTTTTATTTTTTACTTTAACAATATAATTTATTTTCTTATTTTGATAAGCATTAAAATAGTCATCATAGTCATAATGATATTGACTACATATTTCTTCTTGTATACTTACTAAATCATTTTTATGCTTTGTGTAAGGAACATGTACCCAAAGCATGTAAAAACATATATATACAAAAACAATAACTAAAAATGTTAACACGATTTTAAAACGATGTTTTCTAAAAAAAGCTTTCATACATTATTCCTCCATGCCACCTTATTATAACCTTTTTAAACAAAAAGAAAAAGCCTTTTGGCTTAGTCTCTTCCTCGATCATTTCCTAAAACAACTAAGACAATTCTAAGTAATGAAAGAAGGGTTGATAACATTCCTGCAACATAGGTTAGCGCTGCAGCTGTTAACATTTTTTTAGCTCCAAAATATTCATCTTGAACTAAATAACGATCATTTAAAATACTCAAAGCTCTAGAAGATGCATCAAATTCAACTGGAAGGGTAACAATTTGAAATAATAACATTAAGCTTGTAAGTAAAACACCAATCCAAGCAATAGATGTTCTTCCCATAAAAAGACCAATCATAATGGCAACCCATCCTAAATTATAAGAAAAGTTACATACAGGAACGATAGCATTTCTAAATGTCAATGGTCTATAACCTTCTTGATGTTGAAGTGCATGTCCACATTCGTGAGCAGCTACCGCAAGTGAAGCAATACTTGTCCCATGATAAATATCACGAGATAGATGTAATGTTTGATTACTTGGATTATAGTGATCACTTAAACGTCCTTGAACTTCAAAGATTTGAACAGAAGACAAACCATGTTGATCAAGAATTTCTCGCGCTACATCATAGCCCGTTAAATGTCTGCTATTTTGAACCTTTGAATATTTATTATAAGCACTTGAAACTTTCATTTGTGCAAGTGCCATCAAAGCAACACCAACTAGAACAAGTATATTCCCTAACATATAATAAGAATTTGTATAATAGTAATAATTAAACATTTTATTCACCTCAATTTATAGTTTACACTTCTATTATGAACAGAAAATGAAAAAGATGCTTAATTCATAGCATCTTTTAATCTGTTACTAGGTTTAAATGTCACTGTTTTACTAGCAGGAATAATCATTTCTTCTTGAGTTTTAGGAGAAATTCCTTTTCTAGCTTTGCGATCATTGACTTTAAAAGTACCAAATCCAGAAATAAGTACCTTATCTCCTTCAACAACGCTTCTAGTAATCGTATTAAACACAGTATCTACAAGTAGTTCTGCTTCTTTTTTTGTTAAATTACGTTCTATTGAAACTGATTCAACTAATTCTTTCTTATTCATTTTCACACCCCGCAATAATAAAATACTAGGTTAGTATAGCATCTAAAAAACGTTGTTTCAAGAGATTTTTAAAGAACTTTTTTAAAAAATTATAAAACAATTGCGATTACATTTGATTTACCTTTATTTACAATTTTTGACAATATATCATGTATTTTTAAACTTGCATTTTCTGGAATCATATTCAATTTATAATACATCCCCTCTTCTATTAAATCACCTAATTTTCTGCCAAAAACATCACATGAAAAAATAGCTTCCTTATCATTTCCATTATGATTTAAATAATCAATAAAGCTTTCCGCTTGTTGCTTTGAACCAATAATTGGTTCAAATGTACTTTCAATATCAATTTTAATCATATAAGTGGTTGCTGCTTTACTTTTTAACTTCATTCCATATCTAGAACCTTGTTTAATAATTTCTGGTTTTGATAATTCTATTTCTTCTAAACGAGGAATCGCATAACCATAACCTGTTTGTCTTACCATACTAAGGGCATTCGAAATACCATCATATTCATCCTTGATAGTCATCAATTCTTGTAACAAGGCAAGAATAGAAGAACGATCTACTTCATAACCAACAATATTTGTTAGTAATTCATCATATAAACCATTTCTTTCTTCAATGCGAATCGTCGCTGAAGAATGAGATGTATCAACACTTTTTAAATAAGCTCTTTTAACAAAGTCATACGATTCAATACCTTCTGTAAGATGTTTGACATCTTTTATTTTTTTGATTTCTACTAATGAATTTTTTAGTGCTTCATCTAATGTTTGTTTTAACCAATGTTTTTGATTTAACATTGCAATATAACGTGGAACTTCAATTTTCACTTCATGAATTCCAAATTCATTAAGTGCTTCTTGTAAAAGATGCACGATTTGAGTTTCTAACATGTTGGTTGTATCAATAGCAATGATTGGTACATCGTATTCTTTTTGATAACTTTCAACAACATTTTGACACTTTGAACTTGAAGGATCTTTACTATTGACAATCACAATAAATGGTTTCCCTATATCTTGTAACTCTTGAATGATTTCTTTTGTTGCACTGTGATAACTTTGTTCATCAATATCTAGAAAACTACCATCACTAGTAACAACGATTCCAATCGTTGAATGATCTTGAATAACCTTTTTTGTTCCAATTTTAGCTGCTTGATCAAAAGGTATACTTTCATTATACCATGGTGTTTTAACAAGACGTATCCCACTGTCATCTTGATAACCACTTGCCCCTTCAATCACATATCCTACACAATCAACTAAACGTACATTGATTTTAAAATCATCTTGTAAATCTATCTTAACGGCTTGATTCGGTATAAACTTAGGTTCTACAGTCATAATCATTTTGCCTTTTCCTGATTGTGGAAGTTCATCGATCGTTCTTATCTTTACATCAGGATCTTCAATATAAGGAATAACCGCCATTTCCATAAATCTTTTAATAAAAGTCGATTTCCCACTTCTTACAGGTCCAACGATTCCTAAATAAATTTCACCTTGACATCTTTTACCAATATCTTTAAGAATTTGTTTCGTTTCCATTATCATAACTCCTTTTATTCCAATATATTAAAAACTTACGAAATCATTCCTAAATAATAAAAACAAAGCATAAAAACAAATGAAAGAAAATCTAAGAAAAAGCCTAACCATAATGTATAGCTATACTTCTTTAAATGAATACTTCCATAATATAAAGAAACAACATATAAAGTTGTATCACTTCCTGTTTGTAAAATAGATCCCATTAAACTATAAAGATGATCTATTCCATAATGATCATAAATTCTTTTTAAAATAATAAGAGAAGTTTGACTACTTATTGGTCTAGTAAAAGCCATTAATAATAAATCAAGGGGAATTGAAAAAAATCGAATAAAGAAAGTACCTATTAAAGAGATAAAACCACTACTTAAAAAAAGATTGACCCATAAAGTAAGAAGCATTATAGAAGGAAAAAGAATCATTAAATAATGCATTCCTTCTTTGACTCCTGTAATAAATTCTTCATAAATAGGTATTTTTTTATAAGCACATTCTAAAAAACTCCATAAAATAATAAGTAGAATTAAATTAGACATGTTCAATCACCTTAATAATAACAATTCCTATAATTGTAATTGAAAAACCAATAAATAAACTATAAGGATAAAAAGCTAGAATATTTTGACTATGATAATTTTGTCTAATTGTCATCATGGTAGTTGGTAAAATAGAAAAACCTGCCGTATTGATTACTACTAGTATTTTTATTTGAAGAGGATAATTCTTTTCTTTTAATTTAGAAATTGCTTGTAAACCACTCATTGTAGCAAGTGTTCCAAGTCCTAATAGATTAGCAATCAAATTTGAAGATAGTGCTTGATAGATTTGTTCATCTTGAATACATCGTCCATAGATCCAACGTAATAGTGGTTTAAATAGAAAATTTAAATGATTCATCATATTTGAAGCCTGAATGATTTTTAATAAACCATTCCATAAACAAATACTTAAAATAAGTGTTTTACAAAGTTCAAAGACATCAAAAGGTGTTTGTAAAAGAGCTTTTAACATAGCTTCTTGTTTATTAAAAATCAAACCAACAATAATAAAAAGAATAATCCCATAATGAAAAATCTTATTCATAAACTAGATCCTTTAAGATCATTAAATAAAAATCTCTAAACCGATATCTCTTTAATTTAATTTTTTTAATATACGTTTGATTTCTATAAATAAACATTTCTTCATTATGAATCAAATAACTTACACTTTCATCCTTTTCTTTTGACATCAACAAATCATTTTCAAACAAGTACCAGTTTCCTTTAATATTTCTAACCCCTTTATCAAACAACACAAGTTTTTCATAATTTTTAAAACATTCCTCATACTTTTTTTGATGAAACTCAAAATCATTTCCACAATTAAAAGTAACAATAATTAAATCAACTTGTTTTTTTATAGCTCGTGTAATCAATGTTCTTTTGGCTTTTTTGGTATAACCTGTTTTACCACCAACACAATAAGGATATTCTTTTAAAAGACGATTTTTATTATGCCAATAACCTTTTCCATCTAGTCTTTTATACTCTTTTGTTTTAACAATTTGATTAAAAAGAGGATTTTGGCAACAATAACGATAAAGTATCGCCATTTCTTTAACTGTTGATAAATTTCCTTCATCTTCTTCATCTAAACCTGAAGGATTAGAAAAATGTGTCTGTTTCATTCCTATATCTCTAGCTTTTTCATTCATCATTTCCACAAAACGTTCAACACTTCCACCAACACTTTTAGCCAGCATTAAAGCACAGTCATTCCCACTTCGAAGCATTAAACCATATAAAAGATCTTGAATCGTAATTCGATCTTTTATATGTATATAGACACAACTCCCATAAGCTTTATTAATCGTTTCATCAACCGTAATCTTTTTATCTAAGCGACTATTTTCAATAACAACGATGGCAGTCATAATTTTAGAAATTGAAGCAACACTTTGTAAATAATCTATATTTCTGCCTTCTACAACATATTGATTTAAACTATCATATACAATATAACTCTTTCCATAAAACTCGACATTGGTACAAATCATTTGAAAAATCATCAAAAAACTAATCAACAATTTCATTATATCACCTATATCATTCTATGTTTCTTCTTTCCATTTAACACAAATAGATTAAATACACTACATAGGAAAGTAACATCAAAAGACCACCTATTCTATTTAATTCATGTCGATAAATCGTTAAAAGCCATAATAAACAACCACTTCCTATAGCTACAAACATATCTATAATAAATTTACTTTCAAAAGGTACTGGACAAATTAAAGAAACACCTCCAGCAATAAATAAAATATTAAAAATATTACTTCCGACAATATTTCCAATCGCAATACCCGCATGATCTTTTCTAGCTGCCTGTAAAGAGGTTACTAATTCAGGCAATGATGTTCCAAAAGCAACAATCGTTAAACCGATGAATCTTTGAGAAAAATGTAACCAATAAGCTATTTGAGTGGCTGCTTTAACAACCAGTTGACTACCAATCATAACAAAAAAGATGCCTAAACCTATCAACAACACACATCCTATAAAAGAGTATTGTGGAGAGACTTCCTCCTCTCTTTCTTTTTGTGACAGCCAAAACAAATAAAGTAAATAAATGATAAACATACCTATTAAAATAAGTCCTTCTTGAAACGATACAACTTGTTGACTTTTTCCCATAACAAGTAAAACAAGACTTGAAAGCAACATATAAGGAATTTCAATAAACAATGTTGATTTTTCAATCTTTATTTTTGTAATCAAAGCGCTCATTCCTAAAACAATCAAAATATTTAAAATATTACTTCCAACAACATTCCCAATGGTAATTCCTGAATTTCCTTTTAACCCTGCTACTAATGAAACAGCTGCCTCTGGCAAACTGGTTCCCATCGCACAAATCGTCAATCCAATAACTAATTGAGAAACATGAAAAATACTTGCTAGTGAAGATGCTCCATCTACAAACCAATCTGCTCCTTTCACTAAAACAAAAAAGCCTGCTGTTAGTACAATAAGCGAATAAATCATTTTATCCCTCCTGTTTTCATTCTATTAAGATTTATTCATTAAATGAAAAAGAAGGGTAAATTTCCCTTCTTTCAATGATTATCGCTTGATTGAAATAAAATGATTTCTATCTATATATCTTATTTTCTTTTGTTTAAAAAGATCAATTATTTGTAAAAAACGTGCATCTTGTTTACATTCAAAAAAATATTGTTGATTTCTTGTTGTTACTAACATACAAACTACCTTTTGTTTTAAAGATAGATCAACTTCATAAAAATCATCATAGTCTATTTCAAAAAGCTTATGTTTTTCTATATCATAACATTCAACTTTATCACTTGAAAAATATAAATATTTTTCAAAATCTTTATCTTCCATTATTTCTTGATGAATACCAAAGAATAACCCAGAAAAACGAAAGGCTTTTTTATATTCCTTATATGCTTTTTCTAATTCATCAAGACTTAAAATAAGTTTTACTTTCATCATTTTTTCTCCTTATATAAAATACTATCGTTATAATTAAACAAATAACTACATAAAAATCTATAGCAGGTAATGGAAAAGAAAGTTGAACTTGATTTCCATGAAATAATTTATTAAAGATAAATAAGATAATAAGTAGAATTATATTTTTTCGATAATCTATGACATCACTATTCCATAAGGCAATAAAATATAAAATAGGTAAAAAATAAAATAAACAATAAATAATAAAACTAATATGAATACTAATATATCCTAAAGGATTTAAAGAATTTGTAAGTAAGCTTTGACCACAAACCATGGTCATGATCATAAAAATTTCCATTAAATAATCAAAGACCCATACTTTATCTATTATCTTCATATAAATCTCACATTCCTTTCTACATATATTCTAATAAATACTTTATTTGCCTAGAGATGTAATTTATCTTTTCCTTACTTTTATTATATTATTATATTATTTGTATATCAATATTATTTTTATTATTTTAATACAAAAAAAGATCTAAGAAATTCTTAGACCTTTAATCGTTGATAATATTTAATATATTTAGAAAGCGGTAATCCTTCTTTGTTATTGATGTAAAAAACTTCTTGACCCTTTAATACAACATATTTTTGTTTATATTTAAAACATAAGTCACTATCTTTTTGAGTTATCAGAGGATATTGCTGAATAATTTTTTTATAAGCCATTTTATTTTTAAAAATATTTTCTACTTGATATTCAAAAATACCTTTTGAAATAGCTGCCGTAAATCCTTTATAATAGCCTTCCATCATTCCATGATCCCCTTCAATAGAATATCCTTGATATAACATTCCACCATCTTCATAGCTATAAGGTTGTTGTAAGCTTTGGACAGGTTCAATAGCGCTATAAGGATCGTCATCTGCTGGATGGTCATACAAACTTAAAGCAATTGTAGCAATAACACAAAGATAAACAATCGCATTAGATTTTTGATGTTTTTCTTTATAAAGATGTCCAAGATAACCAATTAACCAAGAAACAAGTAAAATCAGAAATGATTTGAAACCATTTTGTTTTAATAAATCTAATAAAATCAAAATAATCCCAACATAAAAATTTATTTTAGATAAAGTATTAAAAATATTTTCTAAATAAAAGGGCTTATTTTTCATTACTTTTTTTAAATGTGATAGATTACATAAGCCAAAAAAGAACAAAGAGAGGCTTATAAGACTTACAGCAGTATAAAATAAATAAGTACCAAAATAAAAAGTCAAATAAGGTAAACTTGGCAACCCATGTATTTTAAAAGGTTGATAAGCAATTAATAAAACAATGGCCATGATCATTAAAAAATAATGAGTTGTAAAATTATAAATCGTTGATAAGATTTCTTTTTTATCACCTACATCTTGTTTTAAAGGTTGAGCAAAAAGATCTTCAACTTCTACTACTTGTAACCCAAAATAATTAACAATAATGCGGCATCCTGCTTCTTTTATATCTTTATTTATTTGTTTATAATATATTTTATAATGCTTTCTTTGTGGTGTTCTTTTTTCAAATGTTAAAAAATTTAGACTTATATTTCTTAAATACCAACCTTCTAAAGCTTTATTTTCTAATAATTCAATAAATTGATTTTCATTTACTAAATAATCTTTTGTAGATATTCTTTTATATTTCATAAACATCACCCATCTTTATTATATCAATATATTATATTTATTCAATAAATATTATTTTTATTATAAGGTATATAAAAAGTTGCCTAAGCAACTTTCTATGGTAGTGGTTTTTCACTTGCAAGATAGAGATCATACCATTCTTGTCTTGTAAGCGTAAAATCACATGCTTTAATTGTTTCTTTTAAATGTTGAGAGGATGTTGTTCCTACGATTGGTTGCATATGTGCAGGATGACGAAGTAACCAAGCAATCGCTATTGCTGGTTTAGTTACTTGATATTTATGAGCTAATTGTTGCATAACATCATTTAATTTTTGATAATTTGGATGATCAATAAAAGTTCCTTCCGCCCAAGAAGCTTGGATTGAACTCCATGGTTGGATCGTAATATCATTTAAACGACAATAATCTAAAACACCACCATCTTTATCTTGTGCAAATGCTTCTTTCATATTCATATTTAATCCTGAATCAATCATTACTGAATGAACGATTGATAATTGTAATTGATTAATAATAATTGGATATTTTAAATATTTCTTTAATAATTCTATTTGTAAAGGTGTGTGATTAGAAACACCAAAATAATGAACTTTTCCAGCTTCATATAACTCATTAAAAGTTTCAGCAACTTCTTGAGGATCACATAAAGCATCTGGTCTATGAAGCAAAAGAATATCTACATAATCTGTATGTAATCTTTCTAATGATTCATTGACACATTTTAAGATATGTTCCTTAGAAAAATCATATCTTTTTCCAGGAACAATACCACACTTTGTTTGAATAATCATCTGTTTTCTATATTCAGGATGTCTTTTTAATACTTCACCAAATAATTCTTCTGATTTTCCTCCACCATAAATATCTGCATGATCAAAAAAATTAATTCCTGATTCTAGAGCAGTTTTGATAAGCTCTTCCACTTCTTCAATGCTTTTATCAGCAATTCTCATACATCCTAAAGCAATCTTTGATACCTTTAAATCCGTTTGTGGTAATGTTAAATATTCCATAGTTAGCTCCTTTATAATTTTAATAAATTTAAACCAATTTCTTCATCAAAGTAACGATCTACTTGTCCATTGATGACTTGAATAACCATTTCACATGTTGCTGAAACAATTGCTTTATTTAAATGACCACCAAAAACTTCTCCTTGATCATTTCCAGCAGATAGATGCATATGACTATAATATTCACCATTCATTGTATTAATAGTTCCCGTAAGAGATACAATTTCATAATCACCTTTAAATTCATTAGCATAATATTTCTTTTCCTTTGTTTTAAAAACACCGACTGTAAAATCATTAATTGCACCTAAAGCTTGAATACTTGCAAGTTTGATATTTTCTTTTAAAGCAATATTTTTAACTTGTTCAACAATATCTTCACCCTTATCAATTCTTGCGATAATTGTATTTTCAAATTTTTTATATTTCATTTTCTTTCCTCCTATTGATAAACCCGATATTTCCATTTTCCTTTCAAAAAACGTGTTGATAATAATAAACATCTAGAAATATTATCTAAAACCATCATGATCCAAACACTTTCAAGTCCAAATGAAAAGACATTGATCATGAGCATTGAACCAAAAATCCTTATTCCCCACATCGTAATCAAAGAAAATACAAATGGTGCTTTGGTATCCCCCATTCCATTAAAAGTTCCTTCTAAAATAATCAAGATACCATAGATTGGTTCACTAATAGAAACAATCCTTAATACCCTAGTTCCTAAAGCGATAACTTTTTGATCAGGAGTAAAAATCGACATAATATTTTGAGCATTTATGAATAATAAAACACCAGCAATAACCATGATACTTAAAGTAATTGTACATGTAAGATACGTCATTCTTTTAACTTTAGATTCATCTTTTTCACCAACAGCATTTCCTACAAGTGTACTTGCTGCTGATTGGAAACCATACCCCGGTGCATAAAACGCTTGTTCTGCTTGAATTGCTATCGAATGTGTTGCCAAAGAAACAACTCCTAATTTAGCAATCAACGAAGCGAAAGTAACATGTCCTAAACAAATAACACTTCTTTCCATAACAACAGGAATAGAAATTTTTAAACATTCTAAACATACTGGTTTATGAAAATGAAATCCTGTATGTTTAAAATCAAAGATTTTATTTTGATAATAATGTCTAAAAATCAAAATTCCTCCAACAATATAAGAAATAGCTGAAGCTATTGCTGCTCCGGCTACGGATAAACCAGCTCCATAAACAGTTATCCCAAATATCTTTCTTGTCGGATAAATTAAAAAGAAATTTAAAACGATATTGATTATATTCATATAAACATTGATCATCATTGGTGTTTTCATATCTTTAACAGCTCTTAAAGTTGAAGAGAGAATAATAATAAATGTTCTAAATATAAATGGTGCTGATACAATTAAAAAATATAAAAAAGCATCATGCCTTATTTCTTTGGCACCATTGAGCCAACCAGGTAAAAATGGAGCAATTATGATACTAATAATAGTTGTTATCAATCCTATAATAAAAGAAATAAATAAGGCCTGTTGACCCGCAATCTGTACTTTTTTATAATCTTTAGCGCCATCTGACTGAGCACATACGGCTAAGACACCTACTCCAAAGGCAACCGAAATACTTCCTAACAACCAAGTAACAGTAGATGTTAAACCAACTGCTGCAGAAGCTGTTGCTCCCATAGAACCAACCATCGCTGTATCTACATAAGTTACTACCGTATTCATTGCTTCTTGAATAATAGCAGGCCATGCAAGATGACATATATTTTTTATCTCATTTCCATATTTCATCCTATAACCTCCAATAATTCTATTATACATACAAAAAAAGGAATAAACAATGTTATTCCTATAATCCTTGATACATCCTTGTACGTTTCACATCTAAATATTTCCAATATTTTCTTTCCCTACCACCTACAGCTATTACTAAATCATCACTGTATCCAAAAACTCTGGCAATTGTTCCTTTTTTCACTTTAGAAATATGAGTTAATTTTCCATCTAATATTGCATACTTCATAATAGCTACCCCCTTTATCTATCTTTATTATAGATAAATAAAAAAAATATTGTTTTCATAAGTATGTATTAAACACCTAAAAAACGTATTTATAGTATATGCACATAAAAAAAGAGGTCCTCTATTTAGGACCTCATTTATTCTATTAGAAATCTACTTCTGTATCATAGTAGCAAGCTTTTAATAAAGCAACCATTTCATCATGGTTTGGAATACGTGGGTTTGATCCTGTACATGCATCAGCAATTGCATTATCAGCAATTTCATCAACACGTGCTAAGAAGATATCTTCTGGAACAAATCCAGTTTCAGCTGGCATACCGTCTGCACCATATTTATTGATTCCATGAGGAATATTTAATTCATCATTCATACCTCTTAAATATTTAATTAATAAAGCAACTTTTTCATCATCATCTGCTCCACCTAAATGCATGTAATCAGCGATGACACCATAACGTTTTTTAGCTGTTGGATCTTTTGCGTTGAAAGCAATAACTTTTGGTAAATACATTGCATTAGCTGCACCATGAATAATATGTCCACCTTGATCAACGAAAGCAGCACCTGTTTTATGTGCCATTGAGTGAACGATACCTAATAAAGCGTTAGAGAATGATTGACCAGCTAAACATTGAGCATCATGCATTGTATCTCTTGCTGCCATATCTCCATTATATGATTTTACTAAGTTAGCTTGAATTAATTCAATTGCATGAATAGCAAGTGGATCTGTATAATTACAGTTTGCTGTAGAAACATATGCTTCAATAGCATGAGTCATTGCATCCATACCAGTATGAGCAACTAATTTAACTGGCATTGTTTCAGCTAAATCAGGATCAACGATAGCAACATCTGGTGTAATTTCAAAGTCAGCGATAGGATATTTAATTCCTTTATTATAGTCTGTAATAATTGAGAAAGCAGTAACTTCTGTTGCTGTACCACTAGTAGATGGGATAGCACAGAAATGAGCTTTTTTACGTAATTTTGGAATACCAAATACTTTGCACATATCTTCAAATGTGATATCTGGATATTCATATTTAATCCACATAGCTTTTGCTGCATCAATTGGTGAACCTCCACCCATGGCAACAATCCAATCTGGATTAAATTCTTCCATAACAGCTGCACCTTTCATAACAGTTTCAACTGATGGATCTGGTTCAATACCTTCAAATAATTTAACTTCCATTCCAGCTTCTTGTAAATAGTTAACAGCACGATCTAAAAAACCATTACGTTTCATTGATCCTCCACCAACACATACAATAGCTTTTTTTCCTTCTAATGTTTTAAGGGCTTCTAAAGCACCTTTTCCATGATATAAATCTCTAGGTAATGTAAATCTTTGCATAACTTATTCTCCTCTTTTTCTATCTCTAATGATAGCACTTACATTTATTTTTGGTTAGATACTAAAAAGGCATAGTGATATGCCTTTTTTTATATATCAAGTTATTTTTTTCACATTACATGTGCATTTTTTCACTTCACTTGTTCGATTACATTTTTCAAACATTCTATAAAATTTTGATCTTCTTTTGATAAAACATATCCTTTTCGATAAATTAAATAATCAACATATGGTATTTTCTTATCTTTACATGCTTTTAAAACAAAATCATTTTGTTTTAAAAGCTTTTTAGGCATTGGGGCAACCCACATATAAGTTTCTGGAATCTCATTTAAAAGTTCAAATTGTATTCCTCTTTCATAAATGTTCATATGCTTATGATTATGATGATCTTCTTGAATATGAATATCTCCATGTTTTAATTCAATTTGTTTCTTTAAATCTTTCATATAGATATCTTTGTCTTTAAGAGGATTATCTTTTGAAATAAGTATTTGATAATCAAAAGTAAATAGTTTTTCATAAGTCAATTCTTTTAAATTTAAAATATTGAAATAATAATCTTGATCTCTTAAAGGAAAACGTACAATTCCTAAATTATTTTCTCCATCATAAACATTTTGAATCGTATCAATTGAATTCGTTTCTCGATAATTTAGATTCAATTTCTTTTTCATATTATTATCCATTTTTAAATATTCAATAAAAGCTTCTGAGATGTAACTTGAACGAGGGACACAAATATCTAAATTCAATTTATGAGGATCATCCTGATACATATTTTTTAAATAATCTACTTCTTGAACAATTTTTTTAGCCTGTGATAAAAATTCTCTTCCTTTAGTTGTTGGAACAACCCCTTTATTATGTCTTTCAAATATCTTTATATTAGCTTCTTCTTCTATTTCTTTAATAATTTTAGATAAACGTGGTTGATTAATATAGAGATGCTGTGCTGCTTTAGAAATAGATTCATATTTTTCAACTTCTATTAAATATTTTAAATGTAAAAAATTCATCTTCAAGCTCCTTAAATATAATATAGCTATTATATCATTTCTATAAAAAAATTCTATGCAAAACATAGAATTTATAAATAAGTTTCTTTAATATAATCAATTGTTTCTTCTAAATTACTTTTAGATAAATGAACTAACATATCTTTAATCATTGCATCTGTTTCTTGATGAATGACATAATAACCATGTGTCTTATTATAATAATCTAAAGGAGCCGATACATCAAAATTTTCTCCACGGTAAACCATTGTTGCTGCTACTCGATCACAAAACATTTCCACAACATACCTTGTAGGCATTTTGGCAGGAACAACCCCTTCTCTTGAAAAATCAATCCAATATTCCCAATGATGTTTATTTCTTCCTTTATGGTGTAACCAGGCAGTAGAATAACCAATCGTTTCTCTTTCAATTGAATTAGGTGAACGCGTCCCTACCCAATATTTAGCACCTGTTTTTAGTTCAGTTGGCGAATATTTTGATAAATCATGTAGTAATCCTTGTTTATATAAACCACATTTAAAACAAAGCATTGTTACATAGTATTTATGTTTATTAATTGTTTTTAAATGATTGATCAGTTTCACTATAAATCCCTCTCTTGATATTTCGTTTTAAATATATCTTCATCACTTTCTGTCTCTACAACATCACCAAGTTCTGGAAGTTCATCTAAAGACGCTAAAGAAAAAGCATCCATAAATTCATCTGTCACCCCATATAAAATAGGAAGTCCTGGACTTTCTTCTCTGCCTACTTCTTTAATAAGTGCTTTAGCAATGAGTTTTCTAATCATGCCATCACAACCAACTCCTCTAATATCTTCAACTTTAGCACGAGTAATTGGTTGATTATAAGCAATAATAGCGAGTGTTTCTAAAGCTGCTTGAGAAAGTGTTGTTTTTGATTGTTCTACCATTTTTTGATAATAAGGAAAATATTGAGGATTCGTTGCAAGTTTATATTTACCACCAAAATCAACAACTTGTAGGCCATCAAAGCCTCTTTTTGAATAAGCTTCTATAAAATGATCCATAGCTTCCACAGCTTCTTTTTTAGAAATTTCTAAAATCAGTGATAATTCTTTTATATCAATACCTTCATCACCTTTTAGATAAAGGATACCTTCTATAATATTATTACAATCTTCCATTACTCTTTCCCCTCTACATAAATATCATCAAACAATCCTTCTTGGATAATTTCAACTTCTTTATCATTAGCTAAAACTAAAATCGATAAAAATGTCACGATAAAATAATAGCGATCCCCTCTATCAAATAATTCATCTAATTTTACCCTTTTATTAACTCTTACTTTAAAATAATTTCTAATTTGATTACTTCTTTGTTCAATGGAAATATCTTTTTTAGAAATATGTGTATCTAATGGTCGTGATAACATTTTTCTTTGATACATTTTTTGCATAGCCTTCATTAAATCATATACTTCTAACCCCTCTGGAATCATTGTTGAAGTATCAATGACATATTCTTCCATATTATGAGAGGGTTTAATCAACATAGATTGTCTTTTTTCATATTTTTCTTGAATCTCGTCTAAAACATCTTTATATCTTTTATATTCAATAAGTCTTCTAATGAGTGCTTCTCTTGGATCTTCTTGATACTCATCTTCAATTTGTACTTTTTCTTTAGGTAAAAGCATTTTACTTTTCATTTCAATAAGCTGTGCAGCCATGACTAAATATTCAGACATCACTTCAAGTTGTGATGATTCCATCATATGTATATATTGTAAATATTGATCTGTAATAACTGATAGTTCAAGTGTTTGTAGATCCATCTCTTTTTCTTTAATTAAATGTAACAATAAATCTAAAGGGCCTTGAAAATCATCTAATATAACTTGATATTCCATTGTTTCACCTCTTAGGTATTATAACATAAATTTATATTTTGTATTTATTATGTTGATTATTTCCTATATAATACGCCTGAAAGGGGTTATAAAATGTTTTCATTATTATCTATTATTTTAGCTTTTTTTGCAGGAATTTTAGGAGCACTAATTGGTGGAACACAAACCTTTATTTGTACAGGTTTTATCGGTCTCCTTATATTTTTATTAGAACATGTTGGTGTTGATACCACATTTTTAAATGAAGCTTTATCAAATAATTTATTTTTACCATGTATTATCTTTAATGCTGCAGGACTTGCAACTGCCTATGCAGGAACAAAACATAACATAAGAGGTGTTGAAACTTCTAGATCACTTGCTTTTACCAATGATCCAAAGGTTTTACTCGTAGGCGCTATCGGTGGGGTTTTAGGTTATTTGATTTTTGCCTTTGAAAATTATTTTTCATTTCCGGTAGATACCGGAGCTGTTTCGGTTATTCTTGTAGGAGTTTTAGGTAGAAGTTTATTTAATAGAGAAAATACATATAATCAAAAGAATTTAGATTTTTTAGAAACAGCACCTAATTCTTTTTGGTTATTCCAATTACTTATAGGAATTGCAGTTTCAACTGTCATGGCTTATTTTGCAAAAGAAACAGGTCTTTATACAATTGGTTTTTCAATTAGTGCTTTAACACTTATCTTTGCTTTAAGTGATCCTGCTTCCCCTGCTACACACCATACAACTCTTGTTGTAGGTTATGCCATGGCACAAACAGGTAATATTATCATTGCTGTTGTTTTTGGAGTCATTGCTCATTTTATTGGGTTGATTTTTGGCATGGTGCTTAACACAGATTGTGGAACACATATCGATCCACCAGCTGTTGCTATTGCTACATGTAGTTTTATTTTATTTACATTATTTTAAAACGGGAGATAACTTCTGTTTTTTTGTTTTATAAAAAATGTATAAATCGTACATATATTTTAAAAGATTTATGTACAATTTATACACTACTTCTTAGGTTCTCTAATAATGAATTGAAGTAAATCTTTTCCATTAAAAGGAATCAACGGATAAAGATAAGAAAAACCAAAAGGTTTTAATGATATTAAATACATATATAAAATAACCTGATACGCAATAAAACCTAACCAGCCAAATAACCCTGAAAATAGAATCATAAAGATTTTTACATATTTATTCGTTAGTGAGAGTTCATAATTAGGAGTTGCAAAACCACAAACATTTCCTATAGATACAAATAACAATATCTCACCTGAAAAGAAACCCAGTTCAATCGCAAATTCACCTAATAAAACTGCAGCAATCATCCCCATCGTATTTGAAATAGAATCAGGCGTATGAATAGTCGCAATTCTTAAAAGTTCTACAGCCAGTTCTACCAAAATAATAGAAAAGAGTGTTTTAAAACTGATACTTCCTTGATTTTTAATCAGCATCCATAAAGGAACTAAATAAATAGAAAGAAAAACGGCACTAAAACGAATTAAACGAATAAAAGTTCCAATAATAGGTGTTTGGCGATGTTCTTCTACGTGTTCTAAAATTTCAAATAGAGTTGTGGGCAACATCATAACCGAACTTGAAGTATCACAAATGATGGCAAGATAGCCATGATAAATATGTGTTGACACAACATCTGGCCGTTCGCTATATCTTACAAGTGGAAAAGGATTATAACCTTGATCAAAGATCAGTTCTTCTAAAGCTCGATCTGTCATAATTAAATCTTCATTTTTAATTTCTTGTAATCTTTCTTTAATACTTTTTAACATTGTTTTGTCTATTTTACTTTGCAGATAACATAAACAAATATCCAATTTATTTGTTTTTCCTACCGTTACTTTTTCCATTACTAAATCTAATGTACGAATACGTCTTCTAATTAATCCAGCACAATTTAATAAATTTTCATTAAAACCATCTTTACTTCCTCTTACTGTTTTTTCTGTATCAGGTTCATCAATAGAACGAGAAGGAAAATGACGAGTATCTAAAACATAGACTTTTTGTTTTTCTAAATCTTTTACAATAGCACATCCTGTAAGCATGGCATATTTATATTTGGTAGCATCTATTTCTTCTTGGACATCACCATTATTTAAGCAATCTTTTAATGTTTTTCCTTTAGCATTCGTAATTCCTTCAACTAAATAAGCAATTAATTCATCAGAACAGAGACTTGAAACATAATTGATTTCTATTTTTCGATTATGAAAATCAAGTGTTCTAACATTGATATCAAATGAATTATTATTCACGATTTTGGTTTAAAAAAGATTGCGACTAAAAAAGCAAATAAAATAGCTGAAGCAATTCCGGCTGCTGTTAAATCAAACATCCCCATAGCCAATCCAAAAACACCATATTCTTTTGTCATTGCCATAGCGCCATGCATTAGTGAATGTCCAAAGCTTGTAATAGGAAGCATTGCTCCTGCATGAAATATTTTAATTAAACGATCATAAATATGAAATAAATCTAATAGTGCTCCAAGGACAACAAAACTACAAGTAATATGTCCCGGAGTTAATTTTGTATATTCATAGATTAATTGTGCTATAACACAAACAAAACCACAAAATAAAAATGATAATAAATAATTCATGAAACACCCTCCAATACATAACCATGACAAACACAAGGAATAGATAATTTTTGATTTGTCATTACTGGATTTAACAATGCTCCTGTTGCTAGAACTAATACTCTTTTATATTTACCTTTTAAAATCATTTGATAAATATATCCAAAGCTTACTAAAGCATTACATACTGGTCCACTTCCACCTTGATAAATATTTTGGGTAATATCATATAAAAGACATCCACAATCATCATATTCATTATATTTTTGATTTTCTTCTTTTAATAAATCTTTCATAATCTTTTTTCCATAATTGGAAAGATCTCCTGTTAAAATCAAATCATAATAAGTACCATCCCTTTTTAAATCTTTCATATGTTGTAAATACGTATCTAAAGCTGCTGGAGCCATTGCTCGTCCCATATCATTGGCATCGTATTGATCATAATCAATCACTTTTCCTAAAGTAATAGATTCTATTTTTACTTTACTAACTTTACAAGATAAATAAACCGCACAACTTCCTGTAGCAGTAAAAGTCATGGTTTGTTTTCTTTGAATACCATATTCAATAGGATATCTAAACTGTCTTTCCGCTGTGGCATTATGAGAAACTGTACAAGCAATAGCACTATGAATATTATGATTTTCAATCATAATTGAAGCATTTGCTAGAGCAAGACCAATCGTACTACAAGCACTATATAAGCCAATAAAAGGTTTATATAAATGACTTGCATAATAATAACAGGCTGTAATTTGATTATTTAAATCTCCACCAAAATACAAATCAATGTCTTCTTTTTTGACTTTTCCTTTTTTTAAACAAAGCAAAATTGCATCTTTCAACATCTCTATCTCTGCCTGTTCATAACTTTTTTGATGATGATAATGATTAGGATAATGCTTATCAAAATAATGTCCTAAAGGTCCTTGATGTTCAACAATTCCTGCAGTTGTACCAACACTTTGAATATAGACATTTTCAAAAATAAAGCTATTACCAGAAATACGTGATGACATATCTAAGTCCTCCTACAATAAATGATGCAACTATTCCAAAAGTAATTACTGCACCACCTAATTTAAAAATATTAGCACCTATACCTGTTACTAAACCTTCAGTTCTTGCTTCTAAAGCACTAGAAGTCATTGCATTAGAAAACCCTGTAATAGGAATAAAAGACCCAGCTCCAGCAAAGTTTCCTAAACGATCATAAAGACCTAATCCTGTTAAAATAGCTGCAATGAGTATAAGGGTAATAAGCATAATAGGGGTTGCTTCTTTTTCACTAAAAGAGAATAATTTTTGATAAAGGTTTAAAAAAAATTCTCCGATCATTCCAATTATTCCTCCAACTAAAAAAGCACTTAATGTATGCTTTAATACTTGTTTTTGAGGTTTATTCTTATCTGCAATTTCATTATATCTTTTAATATTCATCATTTTACCTCCATATTTTAAGGATAGACAAAAATAATGAATATAAACAAAAAAAGAATCCTTACAGATTCTTTTGAAGTAATTGTTTATAGAGTCTTTCATCTTCATCTTTGAATACATTAAAAATCACTTTTTCTATTGTTGAATGTTCTAAGTGTTTTTTTACTGTTTCAATAGCAATCTTAGACGCTAAATCATTAGGAAAATGAAAAACACCGGTAGAAATACAACAAAAAGCAATTGTTTTCAAACCATATTTTTCCGCTAAATTCAAACAACTTTCATAACAAGAAGCCAGTAATGTTTCTTCTTTTTTTGTCACAAATTCTCTTACAATAGGACCTACAGTATGAATAACATAACAACTAGGTAAATTATAAGCTGGTGTAATTTTGGCTTTCCCTGTCGGTTCTAATATTCCTTGTTGTTTCATTATTTGATGACATTTTTCTCTTAGCTGAATACCTGCATAGGTATGAATGGCATTATCAATACAATGATGTCCAGGAACAAAACATCCTTCCATTTGATTATTTGCTGCATTAACAATCGCATCTACTTTTAAACGGGTAATATCCCCTTTCCATAAAATAATTTTATTATTATCATTTTCAAAAGAAACAATCCCTTTTTTTCGATTTTCTTCTTGTAACATTTCATCTTGAATTTCTAAGAATTTTTTAGAAACAGGTTTTGCTTCACGAATGTTGACAAGTTTTCGATAAGTTGTAAAGAGATCTTCACCAAAAAATAAATCTTTATCTAAATGAAGATCTTCTAATAAATAATTAATGAGATAGTTTAATCTTTCATTTTGATTCATCTTATTTTCCTTCTTTCAATAAATTATTAATGACTTGATCAATATCTCCTTTAATAAGAAGTGATCTTTTATTGATTTCAATAGGACAAGATATATCCTCATAATTAATACAAGCATAGATTGCATTTTTATTTTGACTTGTATATTTCCAAAATAGATATTTAATAATGGCTGGGGGATTGCCACCAACGCCTAGTTCTAAATAAAGCACTTTACAATTTTCATGTCTTCTTAAAAAATCTTCATATCGATTGTAAGCTTGATACCATCCTTCATCTTGAACAAAGGTATTATCACAACGTAAATTCATTGTAAGTGGAGCATGACAATGAGGACAACGAGGAACAAGCTCCGTAGGAACTTTCATGTCTTTTTGTTTTTCAATCATTTCTCTTACAATTTCTTCATTATCATAAGTTTCTTGATGACAAGGTACACTACATTGCCATAAACCATAATCTCCTTGTGTATAAAAAAGTCTTTTTGAATCAAAGCCTGCTCTTTGAAATTGATGATCAACATTGGTTGTTAAAACAAAATAATCTTTATCTTTAACAAGTTCAAGTAATTTTTGATACGTATCTTTAGGAGAATTGATATAACGATTATAATAAATATGTCTTGACCAATAAGCCCAATGTTCTTCTAAGGATTCATAAGAATAAAAACCAGCTGAATACATATCTCTTAAATGATATTTCTTTATAAAATCAGAAAAATATTTTTCAAATCTTTCTCCTGCATAAGTCAAACCTGCCGCAGTCGATAACCCAGAACCTGCACCAATAATAATAGCATCACACTCTTCTATACACTTTGACAATTGTATTATTGATCCTTCATTATTCTTTTTTAAAAACATAACTTTACCTCCTAGTATCTAGAAATCACTTGTTTAGGACACACTTCTTGACATTTTCCACAATGCAAACAATGATCTTGTAAAATAACAACTGGTTTACTTGATATATCAATACATTTTTGTGGGCAAACACGATAACACATCTTACAACCAATACATCCTTCACCTACATAATATCCTGATTTTTTTAAAGATTCATTAACAACAAAACTTTGACGATAAATCGGTTTTTGACTCAAATCAAAATATTCACCTTGGCATTTATCAATTTGAAAAACTTCTAAAACTTCTCTTGAAATCTCATCTGGATAGATTTCTTTCATATAAGGATTTTTTTCAAATATTTCATCAAGTCTTTCATGACCAATATTTTTAATCGTTCCTTGCAATGAAATAGCAACCGAAGACATTGTATCCTCTCCTTTTAAACCTGTTAAAGCAATATGACTTTGTTTCATCAAACGATCATAAAACGCTTTTCCTCTCGCTGTTAAAAAATAAAGCGATTCATCTTCTAATAACATCATATCAATTGCACACGTATAGGGATAACCTTTTTGATCTGTTGTTGCAATAATAACTGTATGTATATCTTCTTGTAAAACTTTTAAGATTTCATGTGTATTCATTTTCTTACTCCTTAAATAATATACTTAATTTCTTATAACTTAACATTGTAATCATTGATACAATACTATATTTAAATAAATTAAACGGTAAAAGTGAAAAAACAATCATCGTAAATACATCCTTTACCAGAGGATTAACTACGTGAATCATATTAATAAGATCCACCATTTTTAAATTTAACACTTTTAAATAAAGTGGAAAGATTAAAAATAAATTAAAAATAATCGCCAATAGGCTTGTACATATTATACTTACTAATAATCCTTGAATTGCTGTTTTCTTAGTCTTTTTTTGTTGATAAATAAACGAAGCAGGTAATACAAACGAAAGTGTAAGTAATAAATTTGAAAGATCACCTACAAAAAAGGATGTTGTTCCATTCAATAAAAAATGTAATAAAATTTTCATAAAAACAATGATCCCTCCAGCAAATGGTCCTATTAAAAAACCACCAAGCATTACCGGTAAATCAGAAAAATCAAATTTAACGAATGAAGGTGAAAAAGGAAGCTGAATCTCAAAAACCATCAATACAGCAGAAATAGCAGAAAACATTGCTATCATCGTTAAATTTTTAGTTGTTAGTACTTTTTTTGTCATTATTTCCATTGTCTTTCTCCTTTAAGTAAAAGACTCAAAGAAATCTTTGAGTCTTAAAATTGAAACTTTTGGGTTAAAATCCCAAAGAAAATATAATTAAAATTCGTAAGGTGCATTACCACTGAAGTCAGCAATTAAACCATGTGCATCTTCTAAATAGAACACTTCAAAAATTGGATTATCAGCTGTTTGATATTGTCCTTTAACGATAGGATTAGCAATACACATTTCTTTTACAGGCATGTTATTTTCAAAAATAGCTTTACCATGTAATCTAATCCAAGCATATTCTGGTGATGAAACACTAATTTCAATTTCAGGATTTTCTAACATATCTTTGTAAACATCTTTTTGGTTGTTTGTACAAAACCATAATTTACCATCCATTTCTCCAGCAAACATAAATGGACGACATTTAGCTTTACCATCTCTTCCTACTGTTGCAAGATATTGCACTGGGTTAGCATTTAAAAATTCAATTACTTTATTCATTTCTTTCTCCTCCTCGATGTAATCGTCTTTATTACATTAATAATGTAGCATCCTTTTAATGTAACGTCAATGGTTACATTAAAAAATGTAAAAAAAGATAGTTTTTCAACTATCTCCTTAAAGTTTTTTTGTAAGTGATTGGATATATTCTTTTAAAGGTAGATCTGCATGATTTCCATGTTCTTTAATAATATTAACAATTGCGCTACCTACAATAACGCCATCAGCATATTGTTTAAATTCTTTTACTTGTTCTGATTTATTAATTCCAAAACCAATAGCAACTGGTGTATCTGTTACTTGACGAATATGTCCAATAATTTCTTCAAGATTATTAGCAAATGAAGTATTATCTCTTGTTCCTGTAACACCCATTGACGATACAAGATAGATAAATCCTTTTGCTTCTTTTGCAATCATTTCAACACGATCTTTACTTGTTGGGGCAATCATTGAAATTAAAGTAACATCATAATTATAACAAACATCTTTGACTTCTTGGCTTTCTTCATAAGGTAAATCTGGAAGAATAATACCATCAATGCCAACTTCTTGACATTTTTTAAAGAATTCATCATAACCGTAATGGAAAACAACATTTAAATAAGTCATAAAACATAAAGGAATATCACTTTTTTCTCTTACTTTTTTAACCATTTCAAAAACATCATCTGTTGTAACTTTGTTTTTTAAAGCACGTACATTTGCTTCTTGAATGGTTGGTCCTTCAGCAATTGGATCAGAAAAGGGAATACCAATTTCAATCAAACTAGCCCCTGCTTGTTCCATATCTAAAATATAGTCTACTGTTTTATCTATTACAGGATCTCCTGCTGTTAAAAAACCAATGAAGGCTTTTTTATTTTCAAAAGCTTTATATATTCTATTCATAGATTTCTTTCCCCCTATATCTTGCAATCGCTGCAACATCCTTATCTCCTCTACCTGAAAGACAGACAATTAAAATATCATCTTTTTTCATAGTTGGTGCTATTTTGATTGCATGTGCAATCGCATGTGCACTTTCAATGGCACAAATAATTCCTTCAGTTTTTGCAATGTATTCAAAAGCATCCACTGCTTCATCATCTGTAACTGGTACATATTGTGCACGTTTTGTATCATGTAAATAAGCATGTTCAGGTCCAATACCTGGGTAGTCTAAACCGGCTGAAATAGAATAAACAGGTGCAATTTGACCATATTTATCTTGACAGAAGTAAGATTTCATTCCATGGAAGACACCTAATGATCCTGTCGCAATTGTTGCTGCTGTTAAAGCTGTATCGACACCTTTACCAGCGGCTTCACAACCAATAAGTTTTACATCTTTATCATTGATAAAATTATAGAACATTCCCAT